>Ga0209713_10000393_pt1 | contig 24219 bp, 12 predicted proteins | sample ArcOceMetagenome_3_FD_187444 | JGI IMG/M metagenome (GOLD analysis project Ga0209713, IMG submission 187444) | Marine eukaryotic phytoplankton communities from Arctic Ocean - Arctic Ocean- Svalbard ARC20M Metagenome (SPAdes) (version 2) | ecosystem: Environmental > Aquatic > Marine > Oceanic... | reverse complement strand
TGCCGAGGCGCACCCGCCGCCGTCGGAATCGCACAACGATGGGGCGCCGCGGCCGTCGCCACCACCGCCGCGCGCGCTGCCTCTGCTGCTCTCGTCTCCGTATCTCAACCCACCGCCGCAGTATGCCGCCGCGCTGCTGACACCGCCGTCGCCATCATCCTACTCCGCCTCCGCCTCCGCCTCCTCCTCCTCCTCCGCGCACGCCGACCGCGCCGACGGCGGCACTGCCAATGCCGCGCAGCCACCGCGGCTGCTGCTGGCGGGATCGCCGCACTCGAGCAGCTTCCACGGCGCCGCCGGCGTGCGCGGCCTGGTCCCTCAGGTCTACGCCGCGCTCGAAGGCGCGCTCGCCGCCGCCTTTGCCGCGCGGCACGTGCCGCTGCGCCTCGAGCATTACTCGCGCGCCGGCTGGACCTTCCATGCCAAGGGTCTCTGGCTGTGGCCACCGCCGCCGGCCTCGGCGCCACACCGCCACCCCGCGCTCGAGGCGCCCAGCGACGACGACGAGAAGGACGGCAAGGCCGACGGAGCGCCCTCCGCCGCTGCCGACGCCGCAGCCGCAGACGCCGCGACGCCGGTGCTGACGCTGCTCGGCTCGTCCAACCTCGGTCACCGCTCGGTGGCGCGCGACCTCGAGCTGTGCGCGTGCCTCGTCTCGACCGACGGCGGCGTCCGCGCGCAGCTCCATCGCGAGCAGACACGGCTGCGCACCCACGCGCAGCGGGTGGCCGTGGCGGCGGCCGGGGGCGAGGGCGAGGCCGAGCCGCCTCCGCTCGTGGCGCGGCTCGCGGCCCGCGTGCTGCGCGGCTTCTTCTGAGGCTCGATACTGTTCTCGATCTCTGCCGCTACGTTAGAGGCCGTTTGTACGTGATTTTCTTTCTAAAAACCTGCTCGTCCCTTGAGATTCACTCGTAATATGGACATCGACAAGAAGAAGCTCGGCACGGAGGCCACGCCCCTCACGGCCGCGCAGGCAGTCGACGCGGGTCGATGGACCACCCCGGGATGTGCGAGTGCTGGCTCGACCCGGGCATCGCATGTGCTGTATGGTGACTCTGTGCGATCCCATACGTACTGACGGGGCAGCTCTACGAGCGAGCAGCGCGGCAGGGGCTCATCGAGCGAGCCCACGCCTCGTGGAGGTGCGTCTGGAAAAATAAAAAAAAAGGCTGTCCTCAGGGACGCCGGTGTTGCCGGTGCGAATGACTAGCTGCGGTACGCACTGAACAGGTTAGTTCGCCCAAAATAAGCAGAAGGGCGCCTCGCAAAAGAAAGAAACGGTCGACCCGGCGAACGACGAACCCTGTGCTCGCCCGCTACCCTTTGTACCCCCTTGATGTCAAACCACCGCAGCGACAGGGCGCCGGGCAAAGCAGTCGACTGTTGCGCTGCACGCAAGGCCCATGCCTTTGGTGCCTTTGGTGGCGATTTTTACGTATGTAAAATAGGTGAGAAAGATGTATGTAACATAGGTGAAAGAGGCGGAGGCAAACTTACATTTGGTGGGAGGCGGCCGGGAGCGAGTTGATAGTTGGATCTTTAGGAATTCCCCATTGGGTGCCATGCTCAAAAGCAGAGGGTCGCCGCCGGTATCACATCCGTCTCCCCTCGTGTGCGGTGTGCGAGAATGTGCGGGCTCTACTTTAACGGATGTTTCAGAACCTTTATTATGGGCGGGCGCGTCAACCTTTGAGGTGGCGTGGTTGGTGATGGTGCAGGTTGGCGAGGTTTAATCGCATGCGGTAGGTTCACGCCTTGACTAACTTCTTTAGGCAAGTCAATTCTGGCGACGTTGTCTGCGCGAGGAGCTAGGTATGCAGGCGCAGCCACAGATCCGTCGCCAGCACGTCTTCATCTCCCACCACGGCAACCGCGCCGGGGCGATACTCGACCCGGTCTGGCGCACCGTCGAGGCCGGCTTCCGCCACCGCCTCGCGGGCGACGTGGTCGTCTGGCATAAGACCGTCACGGGCTCGCAGGACGGTCGCCGCCGCGTCGCCAAGCTCCGCCGCGGCGACGTCTACGTGTGGGTGGGAGAGCAGGGCGCAGACGCGCAGCCGTGGGCCGAGCTGCGCGGCCGCGGCGTGGCGACGGTCTACTATCAGACGGAGCCGCCCAACCTGCCGTGCGGCATCAACCCGCGCCTCGACGTCCTCGACCCGGACGAGGTCTGGGACTTTGGCCACGGCAACGTCGCCAGGTGCCAAGGCTTCATCGACCGCCGCGCCGCCGAGCAGCCGGGCAGGCATCGGATGGTGGCGCGCTACGTGCCTCCCGGCTACCTGCCGCCTCCCGTCGCCACGCCCGGCTGCTGGAAGGGCGGCTGCTGGCAGGGCGGCGGCGGTGGTGGTGGTCGCCATACCCGGGAGCCCGCGCCGCCACAGCCGCAGCAACAGCCGCAGCTACAGCCGCAGCCGCCGCAGCCGCAGCCGCAGCCGCAGCCACAGCTGCTCTTCCTTGGCTACCCTCACTTCAAGAGCGGGCGGGGCCGATGCTACGCGCAGCTCAAAGAGGCGCTGGGCGATCGCCTCAACGCGACCTGGGACATCTGGGGCCCGGAGCACACGCAGCGGTGGTGGGAGGCGCGGGGGAAGCACGCCGTCCACCTCCACCTCCACAAGCACTGTGGCGCCAGCGGGCAGCCGCCCGCCTTCCGCCTCTCGCCGCTGCTGAGCCGCGGCGCCGTCGTCGTCTCCGAGCGATGCCACAAGGACGACGAGGCGGCGTACGAAGGCCTCGTCCGCTTCGGCACCGTCGCCCAGCTGCCTTCGCTCTTCGAACGCGCCGCCGCGCGCCTCGCCGCCCGCGCCGCCGCCGCCGCCGCCACCGGTGGCTCCGCCGCCGCCGCCGCCACCGGTGGCTCCGCCTCCAGCGGTGGCGGTGGCGCTGCTGGTGCTGGTGCTGGTGGCGCCGTCGACGCTGCGGCGGTGCAGGCGCATCTCATCGCGCGCCGTTTCGAGGCGCGTTTCGCGCCGTCTCGCCTCTTCGAGCGCGCGGGAGTCTATCGGATGCTGCGCGAGCGACGCAACCTCGACAACCGCCTGGCACTCGCCGCCGCCGCCGAAGCCGCCCACGCGTCGTTGCGCGTGGCGGCGGCGTCGCCTCCTCCTCAGGCAACGCCGCGCGACACCGACGTCAACTCGTCCGTGCTGTCCTCCTCCCCGTCGTCGTCGTCGCTGCAGCAGAGGCACGGCAGGAGGCGGAGGGGCGAGTGGCGCCCCGGCTACTGCGGAGAGACGAGCGGTGGCGAGGGCGACTGCAGCGGCAGCGGCAAGCAGGGCGTCTTCGCTCTGACCGAGCCAAGGGCCTATGAGAGCTGGCGCACGGCCGTCGCCGCGTGCGCCGCCCGCTGCGCGCGGTGCGGCCGCTGCCGCTACGTCTCTCTGACGCTGCGGATGCGCGACTGCTCGTGGTTTCACGAATGCGCCGCCTACCACGACCTCGCCGACGGCAATCTCGGTAGCCTCGAGATCTTCCTTCCTGGGTTTCGCACTTTCACTCGGCAGCAGCTGCTGCGGCAGGCGGGTATCGACGTTGCCGAGCCGCGACCCGTAAAGTCATCGACCTCGTCATTTTCGTAGGCGTTTTCGTAGGGAGCCGTGAAGGTGTTCTCTTCGATCCCGACCTTGTGTGCTTTTGGAGCGATGGTAGTGCTGGCGAGGGTCCTCCCTCGGCGCCGGCTGGGCACGGGGCGGCGCGGCATCGAGCACCCCGGTGCGGCGGCGGAGCAGACGGGCGACCCCGACCGTCGGACGTGAAGCACTCGAGCGAACCCTCACGGTGTCACGTTATGGTGAAAAACGTGTGTAACGTGACGTGTACCTGCGCTCTCAAGAGCCGACAGGAAGCCCATTCGGTCCGTTGCAGGGGCTGCCTATACACGCCTCACCGTAATACAGCGCGATGAGCTCGCGCAGCCTGTTTCGCGCGCCCTCCAGCCGCTCTCTGACACTGTCCAGGCCGACGGCACTCGATCCGCCGCACGCGCTGTCGACTGCCTCGAGGTCTTGGAGCATCGCGGTCACCTCGGTCGTAGCCTTGGCACGACGCGGCTGCGGAATCGACGCTAAAAGCGGGCTCTGCGCTGGCGCGCCGGGGTAGCCCAGGAAGGAGCCGAAGATGGGCGTGCGCAGCTCCTCCCGGGCCTCGGCGCACGAGGTGGCACCCGAGAGCCTTACCTCAAGCGCCACGGAGAGCTCCTCGAGCGCCACGGACAGCGACGCAAACTCTTCTCTGCGTGGCATGCTGCCGGCGAGGAACTGTACTGCCGGCGGCTCGAGTGCAAGAGCGCCTCGCCTGCCCGTGCATGCTACCGCTGCGGCGACAGCCGCGGCTAGGACAGCGCGACGGGGCACCGTGGTGAGCATCTCGGTCAACTAGTCGCTGTGGAGCTGGAAGCAACTGTGGACGTCGGCTTAGTTAGTCGCCCGACACACAGCTGGAAGCAACTGTGGACGTCGGCTTAGCTAGTCGCTCGACATACATATACATAATCCTGATCTCGCGCCGTGCTGGCTAGCTGAGCCTGCGGAGAGTCGCGGTCTGTCACGGGCGGCTTAGTCAAATGATCTAAGGTATCTAAATTTATGGCAATGTGTTCTTACTCATCGCAAATCTCAACTCAATCACCCGACCTAACAAGCACTCTCTAGTGTGGGTGTGTCACAACGGATAACGAGGTGCGTCCTGGTAGGAGTCAGTGCACACGGCGGCGCGGAAAAGCATGCAGAGGAGGACGCCCGCAATCGAAATAGGGAGGGTGGAGGTGGGGTGTGTACAACGTCTCGGCAGAGAGAGAGAGAGCGGTGGGAGGGAGGCCGAGGCCGTCCTCGCTCACGCCTTCTGCTCGCAGAAGAGGCGCGCGTTCTGGAAGAGCTGCAGCCACGGCGACGCCTCGAGGCCGTCCCAGCTGGGCGGCATCCACGGGAACTGCCACTTGAGGAAGACGCGCTCGGGGTGCGGCATCATGGCGAGGTGGCGGCCGTCGTCCGAGCAGAGCGCGGCGATGCCTTGCGGCGAGCCGTTGGGGTTGAACGGGTACGCCTCGGTCGTCTGCGCGGCGTCGTCGACGTAGCGGAGCGGCGCGAGGTTGGCGCCGACGACGCGCTCGAAGACCTTGGCGTCGGGGAAGTGCGCGCGCCCCTCGCCGTGCGCCACCCACACGCCGAGCGCCGAGCCCTCCATCCCCTTGAGCAGCACCGCCGGCGACGGCAGCACCTTGACCGAGGAGAAGCGCGACTCGAAGCGGCCCGAGGCGTTGTGGACGAAGCGCGGCTGCTGCGTCTGCGAGAGCTCCGCCGCGGCGCCGGCGCCCGCGCTCGGCACCCAGCCGAGGAGCGCCATCAGCTGGCAGCCGTTGCACACGCCGAGCGAGAAGGTGTCGTCGCGCGCGCGGAAGGCCTGGAACATCTTCCAGAGCGCGCCGTTGAACTTGAGGACCGCCGCCCACCCCTTGGCCGAGTCGAGCACGTCGGCGTACGAGAAGCCGCCGACGAAGACGACGCCGCGGAAGCCGTCGAGCGTGAGCTTGCCCGCGAGCAGGTCCTCCATGCACACGTCCCACGGCTGCAGCCCCGCCTCGAAGAGCGCCGCCGCCATCTCGCGGTCGCCGTTGGAGCCCTCCTGCCGCAGCACCGCCACGCGCGGCTTCGCGTCGGCCGCCGCCGTCAGCAGCGCCGCCGGCGTCGCCGCGGGCGAGAACGAGAGGCTCCACGCCGGCGCGCCGACGCGCGTCGTGAGCGCCGCCTGCTCCTGCGCGACGCACGCCGGGTTGGCCTGCAGCTTCTCGAGCTCGAAGGACGTCGCCTCCCACACGTCGCGCAGCGCCGCCATCGGCGCATCGACCACCGGCGCCGCCTCGCCCGCGACGCGCACGACCACGTGGCCGGTCGCGGTCGCGCGGCCGAGCGTGACGCACGGCACGTCGGCGGCGGCGAAGCCGCGCGCCACCTCGTCGGCGGCGGCGGGCGCCACCTCGAGCAGCAGCCCGGGCTCCTCGGAGAAGAGCGCCGCGAGCAGCCCCGCCGTCGAGGCGCCGCCGTCGGCGGCCGTCGCGGCGGGGATCTCGATCTCGAGGCCCTTGTTGCCGGCGAAGGCCATCTCGAGCGCGGCGACGAGGATGCCGCCGTCGCTCACGTCGTGGCCGCTCAGGATGCTCTTGGAGCGGAGCAGCGCCTGCACGCCGGCGAAGGCGCGGCCGAGCAGCGGCGCGTCGTCGACGTCGGGCGGCGCGTCGCCCAGCTGCGAGTACACCTGCGCGAGCGCCGTGCCGCCGAGGCGGCGCCGCTCGCGCGAGAGCGGCAGCAGCAGCAGCACGCCGTCGTCGCTCTTGAGGTCGGGCGTCACCGTGAGCGTCACGTCGGGGCAGTGCGCGTACACCGTCACGACGAGCGTGCCGGGCGCCTTGACCGTCTCCTGCTCCTGCGACGCCGACGGGCAGCGCGCCGCCATCGAGAGCGAGTCCTTGCCGCCGTCGACCGAGACGCCGAGCTCGACCATGAAGTTGGCCATCGCCTCGCACGCGTCGTACATCGCGGCGCCCTCGCCGGGCAGCTTGGCCGCCCACATCCAGTTGGCCGAGCACTTGACCTCGCCGAGCTCGCCGACGGCGGCCCACACCAGGTTGGTGAGCGACTCGGCAACCGTCAGCCGCGCCATCGCCGCCGTGTCGAGCAGGCCCTTGATCGGCTGCTCGCCGACGGCCGTCGCGCCGCCCGTGACGCCGTGGTGGGTCTGCGCGATGACGCCGACGTCGGCGAGCGGCGTGTGCAGCGGCCCGACGCACTGCTGCTGCGCGATGAGGCCGGTGACCGAGCGGTCGACCTTGTTGGTGAGGAAGCGCTTCGAGCCGACCGACGGCAGCCGCAGCACGCGGTCGAGCGCCGCGGCGCACGTGACGCCCGCCGGGAAGGTGAGCGGGCGGAGCACCGGCCGGGCGCGGTCCGACGGGAAGGTCTTGGCGGGCATCTTGCCGAGGACGAGCGAGAGCGGCAGGTCGAAGGGCGTCGAGCCGTCGCGCGAGTCGCGCAGCACGATGCGCCCGTCGGAGCCGACGGTGCCGAGCCACGAGACGGTGCAGTGCTCGCGCGCGCAGATCTGCGAGAAGAGCTCCTTGCTCTCGGGCCGGCACAGCAGCGCGCAGTTCTCCTGGTACTCGGCGCCCCACAGCTCGAGCGTCGACATCGTCGGGTCGCCGCACGCGATGTCGCGCAGCGAGAGCTCGGCGCCGAGCGGCTCGCAGATCTCCTTGAGCACGTTGCCGTTGCCGCCGGCGCCCTGGTCGTGGATCGAGACGATCGGGTTGGCGTCGCCGAGCTCGACGCACGCGCGGATGACGCGGTTCATCTTGTTCTCCATCTCGGCGTCGCCGCGCTGCACGGCGTTGAAGTCGAGCGACGCCTTGTCGGCGTCCTCGCCGCCCGCCTTCGAGCTCGCCGCGCCGCCGCCGACGCCGATCCGGTACGCGGGGCCGCCCACCTTGCACACCCACAGGCCCGTCTTCGCCTCGCCCTTGGCGGCGTCGGCCGCGCGCATCTGGCCGAGCCCCGCCGAGAACATGATCGGCTTGACGTACTCGCGCCGCTCGCCGTTGGGCAGCCGCATCCCAAACGAGCGGTTGAAGCCGCAGATGACGGGCTCGCCGAACTTGTTGCCGTAGTCGGAGGCGCCGTTGCTCGCCTGGATCTGGATCTTGAGCGGGTGCGCGAGGTTGGCCGGGTAGGCGAACGAGTCGTCCTCCCACGGCAGCGGGTAGCCCTCGATGTGCAGGTTGCCGACGCAGTACGACGAGACGCCCGCCACCACGAGCGCGCCGCGGCCGGTCGCCTGCACGTCGCGGATGCGGCCGCCGGTGCCCGTCTCGGCGCCGGGGAAGGGCGCGACGCCCGACGGGAAGTTGTGCGTCTCGGCCGTCAGGATCAGCTGGTAATCGTCGTCGACCAGCGAGAGCGGCGACGCGGTCACGACCGACGACGGGCGGAGCGCGCGCACCGGCCCGCCGACGATGGCGGACGAGTTGTCGTGGAAGGCGATGATCGAGTTGTCCTTGACGAGCGGCCCCTGCAGCGTCGCCTTGACCATCTGGAAGAGCGTCTGCGGCTTCTCCTCGCCGTCGAGCACCATCTTGCCGCCGAAGAACCAGTGGCGCGAGTGCTCCGAGTTCGACTGGCCCATGTCGAAGCACTCGACGTCCGTCGCGTCGCGCTGCAGCTGCGTCACGAACAGGTTGGTGTAGTAGACGAGGTCGGCCCTGTTCCGGCGTGCGGCGCGAACGCGTGAGGTGACGATTGGGCGTTGGCCCCAACTCGGCTGGTCAAGGGTCTGAGGCTCGCGGCGGCGTACTCATCGAAACCGAGGCCCATCTCGGCGTTGATCCGCTCGAGCGCCGATCGCCCCTCGGTCATCAGCGGGACCACCTTGACCGGCTGCGGGCTCACGTCGGTCTCGAAGCTGCTGAGCGGCTCGGCGTACACGCACTCGGTCATCCGGTCGTAGAGCGTGCTGGCGTGCTTGCGCAGCGCCGCCGCATCGAGCGCCGGCGTGGTCTGCAGCAGGTAGCGGCGCGACGGCTCGATGCGCACCACCTGCCCCAGCCCACACGCCGCGCAGATGGAGACGGCGTTGCTCGACCACGCCGTGCAGAAGGTCAGCCGCGGCCCCACCTCCACCAGCTGCCCCTGGCCCGCGTCCGCCGGGAGGAAGCTCGACGTCGCGGTGCGGTGGGGCTCGAACGTCTCGGTGAGCAGCCAGAGCAGCCGCTCTTCATCGGCCGACGAGAGAGACGCGCCGTCCGCCAGCGCGATGTTGAAGCAGAGCTCATGCTTGATCGAGACCAGCTCCACCGACGCGGCGGCCAGTGACGCGCGGAGCGCAGCACTGTCGGGCTGGTTCATATCCTTGTAGATTTTGGTGAGCGCGGCGGGACGCTTGCGCGACATGGCAGCCGTAGTTGGAGGCTCGTAGTTGCACGACGACCACGGGGTCGGCGAAGTCGATCCTATGCGACCGACCGACTGGTCACGGCGCGAAAGACTGCGGCCCGAAGTAAGGGGATGTAGAGAAGGAGTACACACCCTTACCCGAAGTGCTCGCCCAGGCTGCGGTGCTTTGCCACGCTACTCGCGAATGCGGGAAAATAAGAATACCTCGCTTTCACCCCGCTCCCGCTGCGATCGGCCGATCATGAGCATGTGCGAGTGGGCTGACTGACTGGACAGACTCGTTTGTGTAGCGGTGCGTGTCCGCTGGGTATTAACCCCCCCCTACTGTCGCTGGTTGCGGGTGACGTGCTGTGCGCCATGTTAGCCCTAAGTTTGGTAAATTCATCAAGACTACATCATGGCTTTCTTGTGCGGCGTCCACGTTCTCTCCTTCCTTGGAGAGTCCCGTGCTTCCTTGCGCCCTTTGTCCCAATCAACTGTGCGCAAACCGATTCGTGCGACGATAGTTTCCAACCTGGCCGCAGCTCAAGCGCAGCGCGATGCGCACCTCGCCACTGTGACTGGAGCACTGGAGCGTGCGGCGCCAGCGCTGCTCGACGACCTCGCGCGTCATGGTTTCGCCGTCGTCGATGATCTTCTGCCTCGTGAGACAGTGCTCGACATGCGTGCCGAGTGTGAAGCAACACGCCTGGCGGGGGGAATGCAAATCTCGCAGTCCTCACAGCGCGACGCCACAACGGGCGAGATGCGGATCTTCGGCAAGCACAATGTTCTGTCGTAAGATGCCAACCAGTGTGAACCCTTGGCCAGTCGACTGCCATCGCGCCACAGTCACGCGCGCCCCGGCCCCGCTTGGCAGGACGGCGCTGTGGGACAGCCGCTCCTCGCCGCGTTCCGTTGAATACATCGCAGCTCTCACAAGCGTACTGCCGGCGCTGATCAACGACGCCCTCGGACACGCGGCGCTCTCGAACACGCTGCAAACGAACAAGCTGGCTGTCTGCCTGGGTGGTGGCAGCAAGTATGATGAGCACATCGACACTCACGAAGATGGCGGCGACCCGCGCAGGCTCGCCTGCCTTCTATACCTGCAGGATGAGTGGGTGGAGGAGCATGGGGGGTGCCTGCGTTTTTTTCGCGAGGCTGGGCCTCTCAACGACCGCCCGGGAATCCGCACCGGCCGCGCCCTGACGGTGGACGATGCGAGTGTTCCTACTGACGGCACCGCCCGCTCGAGTCGACCGACCGTTGACATTGCCCCGCTTGGCGGACGCTTGGTGTGCTTCTGGTGTGAGTCACTCACGCACGGCGTGACGCCCTCTTACGCTCCGACAATAGCAGCGCACCGCTGGGCGCTCACCGTGTGGCTACTGCAGCCATAGATCTGATGAAGTGAAAAGGTATGTACTATACGGCCTAATATTTTTGTTGTTTGTGCGGGGTGTTGTTGTTCTTGATAGAGACTTCCCGATTCTCGATCTACAAGTCGAATTTCACATGACGCACGACCTCCATGTCCATGTCCGGGGTGTGGTCTTGTTGCTGGTGCCACTCCGACTTCCTCATGTCTTGCCGGCGACCTGTTCTCAGCCCGACGCAGGAGAGGAAGCACCCGATGAGCGCGCCCATCAGCAGCAGGCGCATCATGCACGAGCGACCACACGTGTGCTGGTGCTGCTGCATGGTGGTGTCCTCCACCGCCGCCGCGCTGCACGCCGCCATCGCGCCGGGCTGCGTGGCCTCGATCTCCTCGATGGTCTCCTCGAGCATCCGCGTCGCCGCCTGGTACACCCACCCATCGAGCGGGTCGTCGTCGAGGGCATAGCCGCAGCGCTCGCCCTCCTCTTGCCAGTCGATGCCCAGGTCGGGCGTGGAGCGCGCGTGCGCGCTCGCGGCCGCCCGCTGCGGCGCGAGGCCGAATGCCAGCTGGAAGGCGCACACCGAGTCGGCGAAGCGGCCGGTCAGCCCGGCGAACGCGAGGTACTCGCGCATCCTCTCCCACACCGCCGCCTCGTCCGCCGCCCACTCGGGCGTGCCGCCTCCCTCGAGCTGCGCCGCCTCCGCATCGGAGGCGAGGTAGCCGGAGCCGTTGAGCGCCATGCGCGCCTGGCCGCCGCGCAGCCGCGGCACGGCGTACGCGAGCAGCTCGCACCGCGCGTCCGCCGCCTCGCCGCCGTCGCCCATCACCTGCGCCGCGAAGCCGATCAGCGCCGTCGGGAGCGGCACCGCCGCCGGCCCTGCCTGCGCGAGGTCGTCGGAGGCGCACGTCTCGAGGAAGTCGTTGGCGTCGACGCCGCACGGCACGGCGTACGCCTCCTGGTTGACGACCAGGTTGGTCATGAAGCTGAGGAAGGAGGCCTTGAGCTCGGCGGGCTCGCGAAAGAGCGAGACGACGAGACCCACGTCGTCGGGGTAGATCGGGCTGATGTGGTTGTCCAGGTCGCTCCCGCCACCTCCGAGCTGCGGTATGCCCGAGTTACGGTCGATCAGCAGCTCGTCGCTGCACCACGCGCTCGGAGGGAAGGGCCCGGTCATGGCGACCATCGGCTGCGAGCAGTCGTCCTCGAGCAGCTGCGCCGCCTCGGTTATGTTGACGGCGGGGCAGGCGTACGCGTAGATGGCGATGGCAAAGGTGGAGCCCGTCTTTGGAATGTGCAGCCAGCGGATGGCGCCGACTCCGACGAGTTCGCGTGGCGCATGATCGTTGCGGCGGTGCGACAGCTGCTGGAGGACGCGAACGTAGCGTGGCACACGGGTGCAGCAGGCAGCAGCCGCGATGACGACGGATCGCTGAGCATAATTTATCGATCCTACTCGCTACGGGTACTGTGCTCTGGCGATGGTCGTTTTCACGTCACCATTCGCGCCTCCCGCGATCACAGACGTGCCGGCGGCCTTCGGTGATCTCGCCGCCACCCGTGCTGCCGGTCGCGTCGCCACTTCCGCCTCGTACGAGCGGCTAATGATGGCGTGCGTGGAGAGCGGACGCGGGCTCGCCGCGTACCGGCTGTACGAGGAGGCGGCCGCCGACGGCTTGCGGTGGAGGCAGCTCTCGCGCGAGGCACGCTCAGTGCTGCAGCCTCGGCTGCCTCCGGAGGCCGAGGCGGTCGGCCATCGCCGCTCGCGGCTGGCGGTGCCGCGGCGTCTTCTCCGGGCTGGCCGTCGCCAGCCGGGAGAGCTCTGCCGCGACGCTCTGCCCGAGCTGTGGGTCTCGCCGTCTGCCAGCGTGGCCACGTTCGACTGCCGCCCAGGCAGCGGGCGCGACGCGGCGCTCGCGGCGGCGTGGGAGGCGGTCGCGTCCCGCGAGGCGCCGGTGCTCATGCGCGGCGTGGGCGAGGCGTGGCCGGCGCTCGAGGCGTGGGACCTGCGGCTGCTGCGGCGGACGATGCGGCGCGCGATGGTGCGCGTCTCGCCGAGCGCGGCCGTCACCTTCTGCCGCGAGTCCCACCCGGACGTGCGCGCGGGGCTGCTCGAGCCGCCCTCGCGCACGGTGGTGATGGGCGTGCCCGAGCTGGTCGAGCGGCTGCACGCCGACCGCGGCGGGCGCGCGCCGCTGCTGTACGGCGAGGACGAGCGCGTCTACCTGCAGGCGCTCGCGCCGTACGCGATGATGCGGCTCGTCGACTTCTCCTTTTTGCCGACCGCGACGGACGCCGGCGCCGCGCAGGGCGCCGTGCTCGGGCGGCTGTGGGTGAGCGCGCCGGGCACGCTCTCGCCGCTGCACTACGACGCGCAGGACTCGTACCTGTGCCAGGTGCGCGGCGCCAAGCGGCTGCTGCTGTGGCCCGCAGAGGACCTCGGCGCGCTCCGGCCGTACCCCGACGACCACCCGATGGCGCGTCGGCTGCAGGTCGACGTCGTCGGCTCGTCGCCGCCGTCGGCCGAGGCGTGGCGGGGCAGCGCGGCCGAGCGCGCGGCGGTCGAGGCGCCGCTCGAGGCGCGCCTCGGGCCGGGCGACGTCCTCTACTTCCCCGAGAACTGGGCGCACCACACCGAGGCGCTGCTCCCAGACGACGGCGCCGCCGACGAGCCGTCGTTCTCGCTCGGGTTCCGTACCGACGGGTCGTATTTGCTTTAGATATTGCTTGGGCCGCCGATATTTTTGGAATTTTGATGGATGGGGCAAGCCACCGCATGAAGCATGGCGTGCGAAGTTGCCTTTGTAAGAGAAAACACGGCTGTCCACCGTGGCTAGGTTGCAAAGTCATGAGCCTAAGCCCGAGCTCCGGCTACATTCCCGAGCCGGCTGCGCTCGCCCCGCCGGCGAGTGCCGCCGGCCCGTCCTGCCCGTCGATCGTCGACAAGCTCGACGGCGACAGGACCATGTCGATGGCCGGCTTCCCCTCGTGCTTTGCCCACAACTACGCCGACAAGAATGCCTCGGCCGACTGGCCGCTGCCGTGCCGCTCGCCGAGTCGCTCGGCGCTGCGCCTGGCTCAGCGCTTTCCCATCGGCGCGTGGTGGGCACCCTCGTGCAACACGACCGACGAGTGGGGCCCCGTCGAGCGCCAGGCCTACGCCGATGCCAACTTCACGCTGCTGATGGTCGGCTCTGGGTCGGATCACTCGCCCGAGGTCAAGGGCGAGGAGGCGTATGAGCGCGTGACCGCGTGCATCGATGACGCGGCGAAGCGCGGGCTCCAGTCGCTCGTAAACGGCTACACCGGCAAGTTCACCGGCTGGCCGGTGCCGCCCGACGAGATGGACCGCGACTCGCCGGGGCTGACGCTGATGTCGGCCTTCACCAGCATGGACGGCGCGCGCAAGGCGACGGCGGCCGAGGTGCGCTGGCTCGCGCGCTCGCTGCGCGACTACCACGAGTCGGTCGCGGGCGTCCTCATCTCCGACGACGCGGTCGACCTGCACGGCTCCGAGCTCGAGTCGATGGCGTGGATGTCGGAGCACACGCCGGAGCTGTTCCCGTGGATCAACCAGATCGGCGCGCCGGAGGCGACGGCGTGGCCGGCGCGCGCCGGCTTCCCGTACACGATGCCCGAGCTGTACGACGTCACCGGCGCCGTCCCCGCCCACCCGGGCGCCGCCAACCTGCTCGCGCGCCTCGAGGAGTGGGGCGCGGCCGCCGCGCGGCACGGCCAGCGGCTGTGGCCGCTGCTCAACCTGCCGGGCAGGCGCGCGCCCGGCGCCGCGACGGCCGGCGTCAAGCCGGGCTCGATCGGCGAGGACGTGTGGCAAGAGGAGCTGCCGCCGGCACAGGTGCGCTTCCAGGCGTACGCGGCGCTCGCGCTCAACTCCAAGGGGATCTTCTGGTTCTGCTGGGGCAACGGCGGCGGCTGGGTGAGGCTCGAGGACGAGGAGAGCGGCGCGGTGCTGCACCAGTGGCCGTCGGCGAGCTACGCGAGCCTGCAGGGCGTCCACCGGACGGCTCACGCGTGGGCGCCGGCGCTGCTCCGCCACGATCGGCTCGTGGCCCTCTACCACGCGCCCGCGCCGCCGCCGCCGCCGCCGCCGCCCAGCGGCGCGACGTCGCAGCAGCAGCAGCAGCAGCAGCAGCAGCAGCAGCAGCAGCAGCAGCAGCAGCAGGCGGCGATGGCCGCCAAACGTCTGTCGGCCAACGTCAGCTGCCCGGACCTGTCGAAGATGCGGCCGCTGCACGGCACGGGCGGCGGCCAGCACGGCGCGTGCGTGGCGCACTCCGACTCGCAGGAGGAGTGCGAGCGCTCCTACGTGCAGCACCTCGAGGGCGGCCGCGTCCACCTTTGCACGTGGCAGCAGAACGCCACCGCCAAGGGCACCCTGGCCAGCTGCGCGCGCGCCACGAAGGCGCTCGAGGCGGCGTGCGTCGGCGCCGACGATGACGCCACCGACATCAGCGGCGACTGGGCGCCGCCGTCGTCGAGCTACGTCGCGCGCTTCGCCGCAGCTGGCGAGATCGTCACCTCGCTCAGCAAGGGGCTGATGGCGTCGCTGCTCGCGCCCTCTGCGACCGAGTCCGCGTTCGCGTCCGGGGGCGACGGCGACGGCGACGGCGACGGCGACGGCGCGGCTGGGGAGGGCGCGCTGCTGCTGGTCGTGGACAAGCGCCTCGGCCGCACCTCGCGCCGCCGCATTGCCACCGTGACCATCGACGCCGCGCACGTCTCCGACGCGACGATCGTGTCGGCGTCGGGGCTGCCGGTCGATGGGCAGCTCCTCGACGTGAAGAGCGTCCAAAACGCCACCGAGGGCGCCGACGTGCCGAGCGCGCTCAAGCTGAGAGTCTCTCTGCCCGCGGGCGGCGCCGTGCTCCTGCGGCTGCGCGGCGACGGCCTCGCCGCGGCGATCCGCGCGGCGCAGCGCTGGCGCTACGGCACCGCCCGCGGCGCGACGCTCGCGGCGGCGCGTGGCATCTCGAACGACTGGTATGCGCCCGCGTGGGACGACAACGCGTACGGCAAGACCTCGATGCTCCTCGCCGCCTACTACGACTCGCCCGCCGACGCGCCGCCCGCGGCGGCGCTCTCCGCCGCTGGCTTCACCGCGATCGGCGTCAAGCCGCCGCGCAGCAGCGGCCTGACGGACCAGCAGGCCGCCCAGGCCGCCGAGGCCGCGGCCGCCGGCGCCTCGACCCCTTCGACGAAGGCGGCCGTCAAGAGGGACGGCGACCCGGACACGGACATCGGCCTCGACCCGGACGGGGGCGCCTTCCCGGGCTGCACGCCCAACAACGGCAGCTACCCGTGCCCCGACGGCCCGGCCAACAGCACGGCGCGCGACGATGGCTGGTTTGCCCCGACGCTGAACGACGCGATGCGGCATGGGCTGGCTGCGTACGCTCTGGCCGACCACCAGGGCCCGTACGCGCCGACGGTGGCGAGGATGCGCTGGTGGCTCGAGACGCATGGCTGCCACCCCGCGCTCGGCGGCTTCGAGGTGGTGCGCGCTCCGAGCGACGGGGAGCAGGACGCGGCCGCCGCCGCAGTGGGCGCCGCCGCCGCGTCGCCTTCCGCCGCAAAGAAGCGGCGCGCCGCGAGCGCGCGAGCCGCCACGGCCGCCTTTGCGGACGACGCCGCGATCGCGCTCGCCACGCTGGCCGGCACGGCCGCCGACGCCTCCGGCACGCTGCGCGAGGCGGCGCCTCACCTGCTGTCGCTCGCCGCGGCGTCCACCGTCGAGCAGTGGGAGCAGCTCGCCGCGTCGTCTCCCGCGGGCGGCGCCGCCGGCGCGTCGGCCGCGCTGCTGCGCCTCCCCGCCGCCGCCGGCGACAGGTCGGACGCCGCGGCCGTCGTCGAGACGCTCGCGAGCGCGGCGCGGGCCGCCAAGCGGGTCGCGGCTTCGGTGGGCCCGGCCGGGTACAAGCCGTCGCTGATGGTCGAGCTCGATGGCTGCGCGTTCGCGTCTCACGCGGAGGTGCGCGCCGCGGCGTTCGCGTCGCTCGCCTTTGGCGCCGTCGGGCTCGCCCACGCGGGTGTCGGCGTCGGCGGCGGCGGCAGCGACAGCGACGGCGGAGACACCCCGATCTCGATGCGGCGCCGCCCGAACATGCTGCACGGCCGCACGGCCGCAGCGACGGAGCGCGATGACGGCTGCACCACGCTCGAGCAGGCGACCGAGCTGTATGCCGGCGCGGTGTCGCAGTGGGCGGATGCGCTGTTGCAGCGTCGCGCGTCGCTCGTGCTCGCTCGGCTCGGCGACGACGACGACGACGACGGCTCGTCCTCGCGGGAGGACGAGGGTGGCGCGGGAGAGGCGCGCGTGCTGCTCGAGGGCTTCGGCGCGGCGGCGCTCCACAGGCACGGCGGCGGCGCCGGCGTCAATGCGAGTGAGCTCGTCAACGCGTCGAGCCTCGACGGCGACCTGCTGGTGGCGGTGCTGCGCCACGCGCCGCGCCCGTCGTCGGCGCAGGCCGAGCTCAACCACGGCGAGACCGAGGCGCCGCCGTCGGACGACGACCGGCAGCCGCCGCTGCTGCTGCTCGTCGACCTGCGCGCGACGGGGCCGCCGCGCAGGGCGGGCGTCGCCCTCGACAAGGCGCGCGTCTACGGCTGGCGGCCGCTCACGGGAGAGCCGCGCGCGGGCTTTGGCTCGTGGGACGGCGACCGCCCGCCGGTCAACAGCATGGGCGTGCTCGGCGCGCAGGTGCGGCCGTGGCTCACGCCGGGAGACGGCGTGCTGTGCGAGCTGTCGGTCTTCGAGGAGCCGACCCCCGATAACCTGAAGAGGTGGCGGCGCAACTCCAGGAACGCCTGGTCGTGAGAGATCTCACTATGTTGTGTAAGGTTCAGTCGTGCGCATGTGTCAGTATCGGTATCAGATTAGTCAGATAACATCTCTACCGAATATTGGACACATGCAGATGACATGAACATGGGCAAAGCACATCACATAGCAGCGAGGTCTTGCAGTGAGCGCATGGGTGACCACTCGTGCCTGTGATTTTCGAACACGCGCTCCGCATCTGCATGGTCGAGCTCCACTGCGACGTCAGACGGTGAGGAGCCGTCTGCCAGAGTGGCCGTGTCCGAGGAGGACTCGGGCGCGCATCTACGGTAGAGCAGCTGCACACCCTTGATAAGCGCGGCTAGCACTGAGCACGCCACGACCGCAAAGAGGATGTACATGCCATTGCTTGTGGCATGAGCCGTCATCGACCAAGGAGGCGACCAAGGAGGCGAACACCGCGTGAAACTTGCGAGAACTCTCTTATGCAGTTTTGTATGCACGAATTCAGGGCGCCAAACGTCTGGTGCAGGGTCCTGGGGTAATCGCCGGCAAAGGCGTCGCCTCAATAGCCTCCCCAGGCCAGCCGGCCCCGCGGGGCCTCGCGAGCGTAGCAAGGTGACCCCGCGCCGAAGGGTTGGGGATGTCACGCGCCGCCGCCTGTTGCTCGAACTCATACATACATTCACTCACGATAACTCACACGAAATATTCTCGCTGCCCGAACGCCGAGCTGTCACTGGCTCTTCGACTTCGCGCTGACCAACTCGAGCTCCTCCTCGGCCGAGTAGCCGAAGCGCGCCTTGTACGTGTCGAAGATGCGCCGCACCTCGGCGCAGTACTTGGCGTGCACCTCCGCGATGTACTCGGCGGACGGCTCGGCCTGCTGCGTCACCTTGATCGGCGCGCCCCACACGAAGCCGAGCGAGATCGGCTTGCCGTTGCGCTCGATCTTGCCCAGGAAGGTGCCCCAACGGCCCACGAGGAGCGCGCCGGCCAGCCGGAAGCTCGAGTAGAGCAGCTTGCGTATCGGCGCCGGGAGGAGGACGAGGTCGTGCACGTACTTCTCGCCGAAGCAGTAGCCGGGCACCAGGTCGAGGCCGTGCTCGATGGCGAGGCGCACGAAGCCGGTGCGCTCGCGCAGGACGAGCTTGGTGACGTTCGACGTGTTGTCCGTGAGCATCAGCTCCTTCGAGCCGCCCGGCAGCAGCATCACGTTCTCGCCGCGCTTGATCGCGCGCGTGAGCGCCGACTTGCCGGCATCGAGGCAGCCGCAGCAGAGGCTGAACTCGCGCACGCCTGGGATGTAGAAGGCGCCGCCGAAGGAGCCCCACCGCGCTGCGATGCCCGGGTACATTTCTCGCCAGCAGTAGCCGCCTGAGAAGCTGCGACACACGCCAAAGACACCGTGCGGGACCATCGCAAACAGGTACTTGCCGTCGGAGCTGGGAGCCTCGCCCTCGCGGATGGCGGTGCCGTCATAGTAGCCCAAGCAAAGGTCCACGAAACCACTGTAGAGGAACCAGTGGAAGGGCCATCCTTTGCCATACTGCGGCTTGTACAGCGCAATGGACACCCAGTAGGCGACGCACAGGCCCGCAGCAGCCAGCGTGGACAGGGCACCGGTGGCCACCGACGCCCACAGAGCGGCTGAGCCGACGAGCCAGAAGAAGAAGTAAGATGAGAAGGCGAAGGCGGCTGTTGTCTGGAGGAGCCGGAGACCCGTGTAGGGCGCAGCGCGAGGGCGGCGGACCTCGATGGTCATGGCCGTGTCCACGACTTCACGGAAGCAGTTCACGAGCCATCGGGCCGATTCTGATGCGTGTAGCACGTTGAGGGGGATGATCACCCAGAGGCATCCAAATTAAAAAGTCAGTCAGCCACTCAGTCAGTCAGCCAGTCAAGTAAGTAAGTACTACATAAGACTAATACGGCGATATGACCGCCGCTGGCAGATCCTGAAGGGGCGCGAACTCGGCGACCGCCGCCCAGATCACGATGAGCCCGACGATGCCGATGAAGACGTCGTCCGGGTTTTGGCCCGGTGCGCCCTCGTCCCGCAGCGCTCGCCGCTTGAGGAAGCGCACGACCTCGCTCTCCGCGTCCTCGCGCGTCCAGCCGAGGCCCTCCTTGGCCGCCTCCTCCACGTACGAGTCGATCATCGCTTCGATGGTCACGTACTTGGGCTTGCCGTCGAGCCGGCGCTTCTGGTCGAGCTTCGCCAGCGACTCCTCCATCAGGATGCGGAACTCTGGCGTCACCTCCGCGAGCGTCACCAGCTCGCTCGACGTCATCTGCTTGTCCACCAGTGGCTCGGAGGGCGCACACATGCTCGCGGCGCCGGAGCGGCGCGCCGGTGGTATCCGCGCGCGTCCAGTCAGCCCGTCGCCAGCGACAGGTCCAGCGCCCTGCTCCGACGGAACGAAGACCATGGCAGCGCCGTCGATGCAGAATCGCCTGCCCGTGATTGCGGCGGGTGTGCCAGGAAACTTGGCACCGTCGCCGAACACGTCCCCAAGATGCCCACCGCACCGGCCGCAGCGTACCTCGGAGCCAACGAGCGAGCCGACGACCTCCACGCCCGAGCGCGGTTGCGCAAAAGAAGGCCAGCCGGTGCCAGACTCGAACTTTTGCGTGCTGTCGAAGAGAGGCGCCACGCACCCGGCGCACACATAGACGCCGCGCCGCTTCTCTGCATACAGTGGGCTGCTGTTGGGCGGCTCCGTGCCGCCAGTTCGTAGGACAAAGTACTGCCCGCTGCTGAGCACATCGATCCACTCACGACCGTCGATCGATTGCAAAGCATATCCTTCGGTGCGCGACTTGGCTGTAGCGGGCTGCGGCAGCCGTGCCGTGAGGGCTGCGGCGACGCAGAGGGCAGCGCCGCGCCGAGACGCTGTCGTCGCGAACGATAGTGGATGCATGACAACAACGCCAAGCAAGGCCGATTATGCGAGTTGGGTTCCGAGGTGCGCAGTTGAGGTAAGCTAACAGCGTAAACAGCGTAAACAGCCTACCGTAATGCCTAACTATGCGTAAGTTCAAAGTTTTCAAGTTCTCCATGGGGTATGATCACCTGATGTGGTATTCAGTATCCTCGCTCCTTAGGCTGGCTGCCCCCACGCCGCGAACCGCGCTGCGCGGGGAGGGGCAAAAGCACCATCGCCGCTGAGAGGATGTGCCACTCGCCGATTTGTCCGTGGCATTGACCATTGCGACGACGCCCGCAAGCGGCAGCAGCCAATCCTTCACTTCATCATGAGCCACGCCGCCGACCGCGTTGCGTGGCCGCTGACCCTAAAGCAGACGGCGTCTCTCCTCAAGCATCGGTGCGCTGTGATCTGCTGCGATGTTGTGGTCGACGAGGCGGAGCTCTGCTCGGGCGACGCGCGCGGATGCATGGCCATCCTGCGGTTCCTCTTCACCCGCTTCTCGGAAGGTCTCACCCTTTACTTGGAGGACCAGGGACACTACTTCGATCCCTCAATCAAGGACCATGAGCTCGCGCAGCGCATCTTTGCTGCCTGGCCTCTGGTGTCACCGCTGCCGTCATTGGGCGGGGCGACGGCGGACAAGCTCCTGAGCAGCAAGTGGGTCGCGGACCGCTTGCTGTTCGCGCTGCAGTGCATCATCGTCTGCACCGACAAGGCCTGCGAGCTTGCTGATGCAGCGAGCCGGGACGGATCGAAGCGTTCGGTGATGTCACTTGGAAGCACGGGTCTCATGAGCAGCCAAGCGCAGTCCGTGTTCGGCGACAGCCTTCCCCAGGCGAGGGACAGCAACCAGATGCAGGGCACGCTGCAGTGGATGGCCCAGGTCTACCGCGAGCAGCTCAAGACAATCGACGGCGCCGCGCAGCAGCAGGAGTGGGTCAACGCCTTGAGGGCAAACGACGCGCCGCTCCTGGATGCCCGTGAGCAGCAGCTCTACCGCACGCAGCTCGGGCAAGATGGTGAGGCTTTGCGGCCCGCCGCTGCTGCTGGAGAAGGACCTGGGAGGTACGCACAGCACATGCGTAACCTCGACCTGGTCGGTGAGAACGGAGGCCTCGAACAGCGTGACCAACGCGCCGACGCGCGCCTGGACACGCCGTTCATCGACGACTGACCTGCACGAGCCACACCCCGAGAAGAAGACGGGTCAAATCTGATCCCATGTGCTCAAAGAGAAACGTCCAGAACGCAAACGTGGCGAGTGATGGTGATTACCGTGTCGGTCGGTCTGTGTGTGGGTCTGCATGTGTCTGCAATAGAATTACATGAATCGACATCTATCAACTATCCCGTGACCCGGCTGTCACTGTAGACGAGCGGCGCAGGTCCATCTTCTCGAGGCACCCACTTGCAATTCACCATGAGCAGCGTCACCTTGAAGCGCTTTCCCGTGGTTGTGTTCCTGACATCGCAGCCATGCTTCGCCGGGAGAGCATCACCAGTGTGCGCTCTGGGCCTCGCGCCGCCAAACGCCGTGCCATCTACGTCAATCTGCCCACGTGGCTTGACGTCGCGACAGTACCAAGCCTGCGTGCTCGCGCAGCTCAGCCCATCGACTCTGCAGCCGCAGTCCGTCGCTTGACCCTCGCAGATGAGCGTGCTGCACGGCTGCTTGCGGCGCATGCGCGGCACGCAGGTGCGCGCAGTCCAGTTGGTGGCGTCGGAGAACTTGCACAGGTGCCAGTCGGCGTTGTACACGACGGAGACGTTGGCGCGCCACATTGACCACTCCGCGAAGGCTTCCGAGGACATGCGGAACGAGTGCAGAGGCCCCGCCGCTTCCGCGGCAGCGATGGTGGCGGCGGAGGCAGCAGCGCTTCCGTTCTGGATCCAACCATCTGCTGTGGCTGCGCTGCTGCGCCACGACGAGCGCGGGAGCTGCCAGGCGGTGTGCTTGCTTGTGGTGGGCTCCTGCAGCAGCAGCTGCGGGTCGTGCCCCTGAGATCGGTTGCCCTCGTCCTGCGGCTGGATCGCAAAGCGGTCGAGCGCGTGAAAACGGTTGGCACCGGCGGCGGCGCGCGAGGTGTTGAAGAGCGCCGACGCGGTGGGTATGGCGTAGACGCGGCGCAGGTAGGCGCGCATCGGCGCGCGCAGGCCGAAGGCGAACTTGTCGCAAATGCCGCCCTTGGCGTTCATGCGTGGCACGTACACGGCGTCGTGGCGGAGCGGCAGGAGCCCATCGGTGGTGAGCGGCAGCTCCCACGCGATGTCCAGGCGCACGCGAGCCACTTGGACGTAGAGCTGGCCGAGCAGGGCCTCCTGCTCGGCGAGCAGGTCGTCGCACGCGGCCAGGTCGCACAGAGACTGCACAAAGTTGTTCGCCACCCTCGGCACGAACTTGCCGTTGGCCGTGTACCACCGCGGCAGCTCGACGCCGCAGGGCGTCTGCACGACCTCGCGCTTCAGGTGCATGTTCTTGTGCACGGCGTTCCAAGGGTCCTGGGCAGGGCGCACGCCAAAGAGTGCGACGTGCTGCAGGCCGCCGAATAGGCTGCTGAGCGACACGTGCACGTTGCCTGCGATCTCGGGATACGACCGCTCGAGCCCAGTGAGGCACGCCGCGTGCTGCAAGTGAGGCACGCCGCTCGTGACGGGCAGCATGAGCTCGCCTCGCTTTCCTATAAGATCAAGTCCTCCATCGATTTTGAGTTTAAGGCCTTGATTGTGATTGCGGCGCAGCGCGCAACGCACAGGATAGATTTGGATATGGACGCTAACTACATCACACAGCTGTTCAACGACTCCACGTGTCCCACGGAACCTCCTCCCACGCGCAGCTGCGAGCAGCTCACCATCATCTACCCGTGCAAGACACGGCCGTGGCAGCGCAAGTGGTACGAGGAGACGATGTTCAGAGGGCACACGCTGGTCTGCTTCGAGGCTGCCACGGCTGCGACGGTGCGAGACGCCCAGGTCGTGGCGTCGGCGTTCCTGCGGCGCTCCGGCTACATGCACGGCGGGCTGCGCAGCAGGAACGCGTTCGAGGTCGATGCGATTCTGCTGCAGCGGCTGCGGCTGCCGCGGACCGCGTTAGCCGGCAAGGTGCTGGTGCACCTCGACGACGAGTACGGCGCCACGCGCACGCAGCTGGCCGGCACCGGCACGCCCGACGACGTCAACTACTGCCGCCTGTACGCGGGCTTCACGCGCGTCTTCCGTCCGTACTGGAGTAGGGGTTGGGCTGCGCTGGCCGCGGGGCCCCACGGAGAGATGCGAGGTTGCACGGTGCCGTGCGCCCTGCCGCCTCCGCGAGTCGAGTGGACGCCTCTCGGCTGGTCGTCCAACTGGGAGCGCGGGGAGGCAGCGCAGGGCCACAACGAAGCTGCCGTCGCTGGCGTCGGCAGCACCAGCACCGTGGGGGCGGCGGTGGCAGCGGTGCCGCCCACGCACGCGCGGTCGATTCCAGTCGCCTTCTACGGCAACGCAAAGCATCAGATGGACCGCGGCGCGATGTTCCGCCGCTTCGAGGCCGGTGCCAAGACGGGCAAGGTGCACACGACGCTGACGAAGCACAAGTCGTTCGGCACAGGCAACAAGACCGACTACCGCGTCCAGATGCTCGACACGCAGACCTGCCTGCAGCTGCCGGGGCTCTCGGCCGAGTGCTACCGGCTGTACGAGAGCATCGATGCCGGGTGCATCCCGGTCTTCTCCTGGGACCTGCCCGGCCGCGGCTACGACACGCGCACGCAGCACGCCTTCCTCCTCGGCGACATGGCGCTGCCCAGCACCCTGCCCAGCACCACCACGACACCATCGAGCGCAGCGCTCGACCAGCACCAGAGCGCCCATGAGAGCGCCGCGGCCGCGCTCGTGCCACCACCACCGGGCGGAGCGCCCTTTGTGCACGCCGACACCGTGGCTGAGCTTGCGGCGCCGCTGCAAGCGCTGCTCTCGAACGCGACGCGGCTGGACATGCGCCAGGAGGAGCTTCGCACGTGGTGGGCGGCAGCGCTCGATGAGCTGCGCAATCGGATCGTCGGCGCCGCCATGGAGGCCACCGGCTGCGCAAAGCCCAGCAGGGCCACAGGCAACGCGAGGCCCCGAAGGGGCGGCGGTGCTGGAGGTGGTGGTGGTGGTGGTGGAGGTGGTGGTGGTGGTGGTGGTAGTGGTGGTGGTGGTGGTGGTGG
>Ga0209713_10000392_pt1 | contig 24254 bp, 16 predicted proteins | sample ArcOceMetagenome_3_FD_187444 | JGI IMG/M metagenome (GOLD analysis project Ga0209713, IMG submission 187444) | Marine eukaryotic phytoplankton communities from Arctic Ocean - Arctic Ocean- Svalbard ARC20M Metagenome (SPAdes) (version 2) | ecosystem: Environmental > Aquatic > Marine > Oceanic... | reverse complement strand
GGAGAGAGGAGAGAGGAGAGAGGAGAGAGGAGAGAGGAGAGAGGAGAGAGGAGAGAGGAGATGAGAGACGGAGAGGTGCATAATCACCTGCAGCTCGGAGACGCGGCGCTCCGACGCGGCGGCGGCGGCCTCCTTGTGCAGCAGGATGCGCTGCAGCCGCACGCGGCGCGGGATCCGCCGCACCGCGCGCGCGATCGTGCCGCTCGCGCGCGCCATCGCGAACGCCTCGTACCGCGCCTGGAACTGCCGCTCGCGCACGGCGAGCGACGCCGAGCGGCTGAGCGGCGCCATCAGCGACGGCGTCGCCGGCTCGCCCCTCCGGCCCGACTGCCTCTGCAGCTGCGTCGCCGCCGTCAGCATGTTCTGCAGCGCGCCCGCCGCGTACCGCGTCACCGCCTGGTCCTCGTCGCCCAGCAGCTCCTCGAGCCGCCCCTGCATGCCGTAGTCGAGCGCGAGGAGAAGAAATGAGAGGAGAGAGGAGAGAGGAGAGAGGAGAGGGGAGAGATGAGAAAGGAGAGAGGAGAGAGGAGAGGAGAGATGAGAGGCGGGGAGGGGCATAATCACCTGCATGCCGTAATCGAGCGCGCGCTCCGACCAGACCGGGTCGCTGCAGAGGTTCTGCAGCGTGCCGCACGCGGCGAGCAGCACGTCGCGGTCGTCGCCCTCGAGGCAGTACATCAGCGCGTCGTCGGCGCCGCAGCGCAGCATCGCCAGCTTCGTGTCGCGCGACTGAGGGTCGACGGCGTCCGAGGAGAGGTTGCCGAGGATCAGCAGCGCGAGCCGCCTCGCCTTGTTGGTGCCTTGGCCGGCGATGCGGCAGAGCTCTCGGATGCCACCCGCCGAGCGTAGCCCGGCGCCCAGCAGCGTGCCGTCCTCGCCCGACGCGACCTCGACCATCTCAAAGAGCAGATCAAGCGCCTGCTCCACCACGGCGTCGTCCGAGGACCGCAAATCCAGCACCAGCCCGGCCAGCGAGGCCCCCGCTTCGGCACTGCGCAGGTGGGCGACGGCGGCAGGGGGAGCGTGAGTTCTGCGCGACGCGGGGCTGCGGGCAGGGTTGCGTTGGCATGCCTGCCATCCTCGACCGCCTCGTCGGTGTCGTCCAGCTGCGCTCGCAGCCGCTGGACGTCTACTAGGGCCTGCTTGTGAGCGACCATCGCCTGGAGGGCGTGGAGCTCGTCCTGGTCGGCGGCACCGCCGCCGGGGTCGTACGGCGTTATCATCAGCGAACTGGGGGTGTCCGGCGACCGCGGCACTGATATCCAGCGACACCCCATCGCCTGAACGGAATCGTAGTAGACTAGCCCGATAAGTTTAGATGTGCGGTGATGTACCCAGTATGGATCACGCGCGCGGCGGGGGGTTAGATACCCTACCCTGCAGCGTCACCGGTCAACACGTGCGCATCCACGTCTGCGACCCGCGCGCTCACTCCTTGGTGGGCTGGAAGGCGAAGGTGCTCACAAAGGGCGTCGAGGCCGTGAACTTGATCGCCGCCGCGTCCTCCGCGGGCAGCTCCCACTTGGACGGCTGCGCGTCGAACCACGCCTCGAGGAACTCCGAGGCGAGCACGATGCTCAGGTCCTTGGCGGGGCACGAGCGGCTCATGTTGCCGTCGACCGCGAGGTCGGCCCACGCGACGCCCGCCAGCTTGTGGTACTGCGAGAGCGGGCGCAGCTTGAACTCCTCCGCGTCGGAGCCCCAGACGCGCGGGTCGCGGTTGGCCATCGCGAGCGAGAGGAGCGTCCGCCGGCCGGCGTGCTCGCCCCGCATCTCCCACCACGGGAAGCCGACCACCGGCGGGAAGTAGCGCACCACCGCCGCCGCGCGCGCCTGCACTTGGCCAAACTCTTGCGCGTCCTCTTCGGAGAGGTCGATGCCGAGCATCAGCTGGTGCAGGTAGCGCTGCGCCCACGCCTTGACGTCGGCCTGCACGGTGAAGGGCGAGCCCGCCGCGTGCTTCTCGCCAATGTACGCGCGCGCGTGCGCGCCGATGGCGGCGGCGTCGACGACGGACGGGCCGCAGATCGAATCGATGAACGGGCGCATCCACTCGTGCTGCGCGACGGTGCTGCGGCGGCAGGGACACGCACTCGGTGAGTCGGTCGCCGGTCCATTGGCGGGTGCAGCGGCCCCGCGTGCAGCGGGCGCGGGTGCATCGTTGGACGAGCGGGGTTGGAGGGGCGGCGGCGGCACCAGCCGAGCGCGATGCACGCGGGCTCGACCTTGCTTGAGCGCCGGGTCTTCGCTCTAGCCGAGCTCGGCTCATGTGAGCGAGATGGTAGCCCCAGGGTCCCCCCCCCTCGGGGGTCACCGGGGCCTCACCGTGAGGCCCGGGGTGGGGACGGCCCTTGCCGCCGTGAGCCGCCCCGGGTGGGGGGGTGAGGCCCGGGGTGGGGAGGGCCGCGGCCGGGGTGAGCCGCCCCGGGGTGGGGCAGGGGCGCGTGAGCCGCCCTGGGGTGGGGCGTCGGCGGCGCCCAAGGGGAGCTCCCGCAGCTTGTGTAGGCTACAGTTTCAATTCAAACCAATTGGTTATAGTACATCCACGGATAAAATACAGTTCGCTCAGTGCAATGCACTAAAGTACAGAGAGCGGAGACTGAGGCACGCCCGCATTTTCATTTAAGCATTTACATTTACTTTACCACCTTACCACCTTTTAGACCCGGGAGGGCTACAAGACCCTGCTTTTTGGAGTGAGGTTGTCGGCGTGAGCCGCCCCGGGGTGGGGGCGTGAGGCCCCGGGTGGGGTCAGCCCGGCCCGCCGTGAGCCGCCCGGGGTGGGGGCGTGAGGCCCCGGGGGGGTCCGGCCTGAGCTGGCGTGAGGCCCCGGTGACCCCCGAGGGGGGGGGGCCCTGGGGCTACCATCTCGCTCACATCACGAGTCTGGCGCGAGGTCGCGCAGGTGCTGACGCGCGTCCAATGCGCGCCGCGCTGCTGGCATGCGTTGCTGCCCGCGCGGCGTGCGGCGAGACCGGCTCGGGTGAGCCAGGGAGCGGCTCCACGGTCGCAGGGAGAAACTACACCGACGGCCGTGGCTGCCCGCCCGCCATGCGGGCCGGCCTCTACGAGGTGCCGCACCCCGACGGCGGGTGCTGCCTGGGCGAGGGAGAGGACTGGTGCCACAACAATTACGAGGAGTTCTTCACCTGCGGTACCAACGCATGCGGCGAGATCGACTGCTGCATCCCAGAGGAGTGCCCGACGGGCATGAAGGGCGTCGAGCTGATGATCGAGGGCGAGTGCGCCGTCCCATATGGCGTGTGGGTCAGCACCGGGCTGATTCCGCTGGCCCTCATTTGCCTGTGCGTCATGCGGTGGAAGGAGCGACAGGAGGCCGTGCAGGAGCGCGAGGCGCAGAAGCAGCGGGGCATTCGGAGGCAGCAGCACGGCGCCGCGGCGCTGGTGAGACGAAACTCGGCCATCATCAACTCCATCGCGCCTGTGCAGCGGGTGTGAGAGCCTGCCAGCACCCTGTGCTCAGATCGCAGGCCACGCTCCTCTATGCTTCAGCGCCGATGCCATGCGCCATGCCCATGTCCCTCTGTTCCATGTGTGAGCAATCGCGCGCGTGCTCGATCCTCCATGTCGTCGTCTGCAGATTAGTTCACGTGTAGTAGTTTAATATACTATCGTATCGTCAGCTCCCCTATCGCATGCTCGACACCCTCTGTGAAAGCGCTTGTGGCGGCAGCCGGTGCCGCGGTCAGGGAGGAGGAGGCCGCGGGCGGCGCCGCGGGCGGCGCCGCGGGTGACGCCGCGGGCGGCGCCGCGGGTGACGCCGCGGGTGGCGCCGTGGGTGGCGCCAACTTGCGGCCGACGTAGCTCAGCAGCGGCCTCCCCTCGACGGTGCGGCTCTCCTCGTCGAGCAGCACGGCGAGCACGCCGGCGTAGCGCGCCGCCAGCTCGCCCGGCTCGAGGCCGCGAACGTCGGGGTTGCCGCCCTTGATCGGGCGGCCGCTCTTGAGCGACTTTGCGCCGGCGCAAAAGTGGTGGACGGCGAGGCAGCAGCCGACGGGCATCGCCTCGACGACGGCGTCGAGCAGCGCGCGGCTCATGAAGCGCGCGACGCCGACGAGCGCCAGCGGCGGCGCGAGCAGCGCGCGCAGCCGCGGCACGCAGCCGGCGCGGTGGACGCGCAGGTCGAGCAGCTCCGTCGCGACGCGGCCGCCGACGCCCTGCCGCGCCGCAAAGGCGAGCGCGTGCTGCAGGAAGGCGCTCTGGTTGTCGACGCCCACGACGTGCCAGCCGCGCGCCGCCAGGTACACGGCGTCGCGCCCCTTGCCGCACCCGAGGTCGACCGCGCGCCTCGCCTCGAGTGCGGGCCTCCCCTGCTCGAGCATGTCCGCCACCTGCGGCAGGTGCGGCGAGGGCGACCAGAGCCGGCGCGACGTCGCGCCCCGCTCGAGCAGGCCCTGCGCCGCCGCCGCCTCCCAGAGCACGGGAGACGCGCACAGCGTGCCGAGGATGCGCCAGCCCTTGGCGGCGGCGGCGGCGGTGGCGGCGGCGGCGGCGGTGGCGGCGGCGGTGGCGGCGGCTGCGCTGGCGGTGACGGCGGTGGTGGCGGTGGCAGCGGCTACTGGCTCGGTCGGTCGTAGCTCGGAAGGGTTGAGGATGGCGAGCGCCGGCTCCAGCTCGCCGGGATCGGCCACGATCCAGAGGCCCGCCGCGGTCGCGGGCGGCAGCTCGGAGCTGCGCACCGGCAGCTCGGCTAATGGAAACGACGATGCGCCAGCGAGGTGGCCAGCCGCGTAAAGCTCGGGGCGGCGGGTGTCCACTATGGTCTCCGAGGCGCAGGCCCTGGCCAGGGCTGCCTCCACCCAACGCCAGACCTCGCAACTAGTGGGCTGCGCCATCGCGCGATCACAGCTCTTCATTTCACAGTTCGACCGCCATCGTTTTACGTCCTCGTGAGCGTGGCCGGGCCTTCGCCGCGCCTATACGAGCCAGCCATGGAGAAGCGCGTGATGCAGAAGGGCGCGGTGGACGATCTCGTCCTCCTCGACACGATCAGCGAGGACGCGATCATGGCCAACTTCCAGGCCTGCTTCAAGCAGGACCGCATCTACACCTACATCGGGCCGGTGCTCATCTCGGTCAACCCGTTCAAGAACGTCCCGGGCCTCTACGCGCCGTCGCTGCTGCGCAAGTACACCGGCCGCTACATGTTCGAGGTCGCGCCGCACGTCTACGCCGTCGCCGAGGACGCCTACCGCGCGATGCTCTCGACGCACCTCGACCAGGCCATCCTGGTGAGCGGGGAGTCGGGCGCGGGCAAGACGGAGGCGGCCAAGAAGGTGATGGAGTACGTCGCCGCGGTGAGCGGCGACCGCACCGCCAAGGGCAGCGACGTCAACATCAAGGACCGGCTGCTGCAGTCCAACCCGATCCTCGAGGCCTTTGGCAACGCGAAGACGATCCGCAACGACAACTCGTCGCGCTTCGGCAAGTACATGCAGATCCTCTTCGACTACTCGGGCGTGCCGATCGGCGGGCGCGTGACCAACTACCTCCTCGAGAAGCCGCGCGTCGTCGCGCCCGCCAAGGACGAGCGCGGCTTCCACATCTCGTACCAGCTGCTCGCCGGCGCGTCGCAGCCCGAGCGGCAGGAGCTGCACCTCGCGCCGCCGTCGACGTTCCACTTCCTCTCGCGCTCGGGCTGCGTGACGGTGCCGGGCATGTCGGACAAGGACGAGTACAAGGCGATGAGCGACGCGATGATGGGCGTCGGCTTCGACCCGACGACGGCGGCGGCCATCGTGCGGCAGGTCGCGGCCGTGCTGTGGCTCGGCAACATCGGCTTCGCGGGCGGCGGCGCCAACAAGGCGTGCAAGGTGGACGCGGCGGGCGCCAACGGCGCGGCGCTCGCCAACTGTGCGGCGCTGCTCGGCGTGACGCCGGCGGCGCTCGAGAGGGCGCTGACGCACCGCTCGATCTCGTCGGGCGGCTTCGAGAAGATCACGACGCCGCTCAACTCGGCCGAGCAGCGTGGTCAAAGTGGACTTCTTGGCAAGGGCACATCGGGCCACCGCGGCCTCCTCAGACTGCGTTCGAAGGCTTGAGGCTGCTCTACGCACTCGGGAGGACGGGCCTGTCAGCTCAGACCACCGCAGGAAGCGATGGCTCTTCAGCCAGAGGCCACCCAAGTTGACGTTTTCGCTGCGTCTGACCATTCAGGCCGAGGAGTGCACCGAGACGGCGCACGCGCTCGCCAAGTCGCTGTACGCGCGGCTCTTCGAGAACCTGGTCGTCGCGATCAACGCGGCGATCTCGCCGATGGCGGGCAAGTGGCTCACGATGGGCGTGCTCGACATCTACGGCTTCGAGATCTTCGACGTCAACTCGTTCGAGCAGGTGGTTATACCCCCTCCCCTCCCCCTCCCCCTCCCTCCCTCCCTCCCTCCCTCTCTCTATTCCCCTGCCATTCTCGACCCCTCTCTCACGCCCCCTCCTGTCTCGTTCGAGCAGCTGTGCATCAACTACTGCAACGAGAAGCTGCAGCAGCTCTTCATCGAGCTCACGCTCAAGTCGGAGCAGGAGGAGTACGCGGCGGAGGGCATCGAGTGGACGCCCGTCGAGTACTTCAACAACAAGACGGTCTGCGACCTGATCGAGGGCAAGAAGCCGGCGGGGATCATCGCGTACCTCGACGAGGAGTCGATCGTGCCAAAAGGCTCCGCAGCATGGTCAAAGTGGCCGTCTTGGCCAGGCCTTAGCTGGCCACTGGCAGCTCGTCAGGCTGCATCTGAAGGCTTGGGACTGCCTTCGGCACTCGGGAGAAGCGCCTAATCACCTCAGATCCCACCGAGAGGCCGTGGCCTTGGAGCCAGAGGCCGCCCAAGTTGACGTTTTCGCTGCGTTTGACCATACAGGCTCCGACAAGACGCTCTACGACAAGATGGTCAAGGCGCTCGCGTCGCACGCGCACTTCGCCGCGACGACCGACAGGACGGCGGGCTCGACGGCGAGCCCGGCGACGGGCGGCGGCCTCTTCACGATCAAGCACTACGCGGGCGACGTGACCTACTCGCCCGCGCACCTGCTCGAGAAGAACAAGGACCAGCTCTACCGCGACCTGATCGACACGTGCGGCGCGTCGTCGCAGCCGTTCGTCGCGGGGCTCTTCCCGGAGGCGAGGGAGAAGGCGGGCACGCAGCGGCGGCCCGTGACGGCCGGCTCGCAGTTCCGCACGCAGATCAACGCGCTGATCGACACGCTGCTGCAGTGCGAGCCGCACTACATCCGCTGCATCAAGCCCAACGACGCCAAGCGCGCCGGCGTCCTCGCGCTCGAGCGCGTCCGCCACCAGGTGCGCTACCTCGGGCTGCTGATACGCCTCCCTTTGGGTGCTGATACCCCTCCCTGTCCCACCAGGTGCGCTACCTCGGCCTGCTCGAGAACGTGCGCGTCCGCCGCGCCGGCTTTGCCTTCCGGCAGACCTTCGAGCGCTTTTCGACGCGGTACAAGCTGCTGTGCACGGCCACGTGGCCGCAGGGCTCGGGCGACGCCAAGGCGGACACGGCGGCCATCCTGAGCGAGGTGCAGGTGCACCCGGGCGAGTACACGTTTGGCCGGACGAAGATCTTCATCGCCAAGCCGAAGACGCTCTTCACGCTCGAGGAGCTGCGCGAGCGCAAGCTGCAGGACATCGTCCGCATCCTGCAGGTGATGATGCCCCTCCCTTTGGGTGATGATACCCTTCCTTTCCCTTCGGATGCTTATGCGCCTCCCTTTGGGTGCTTATGCCCCTTTGGGTGCTTATGCCCCCTCCCCTCCTCTCGCCGCAGGCGGGCTACCGCTCGTACCGCGCGCGCAAGTACTTCCTGGCGCTGCGCGAGAAGTCGCTCGGCATCTTCCATGGCAACAAGCGGCGGCGCGGCTCGTGGGCGCTCTACTTCCTGGGCGACTACGTCCACGCCTCGGACTCGCTCGAGGTGGCCAAGCTGACGCTTCAACCCCGCCCTTCCAGGTGGTTATGCGCTCCCTGTAGGTGTGCTTATACCCCCTCCTCTCACTGCGCGCAGGTGGCCAAGCTGATGCAGAAGGAAGGCGACCAGCGCATCCTCTTCGCCGACGTCGCCACCAAGGTCAACCGCAACCGCAAGTCGCAGGAGCGCGCGCTGCTCATCACCGAGCGCGCGCTGTACACGCTGACGCCGGGCAAGTGGAAGGTGACCAACCGCGTGCCGCTCGAGTGCATCAGCGACCTGTCGATGTCGACGTTCGCCGACGGCTTCTTCGTCGTGCACGTGACGCCCGACTGCCCCGGCATGGCGGCATGGTCAAAGTGGCCATCTTCGTGGGCCATAGCTGGCCACTACGGTCTCGTCAAACTGAATCTGAAGGCTTTGGGCTAGCCTGCTGAGTCGTGAGGAGGGGCCCAGCGTCGCAGATACCACCGAGAGGCCGTGGCCTTGCAGCCACGCCGCGCCAAACTCACCGATTTCGCTGCGTGTGACCATTCAGGCATGGCGGGCGCCGACCTCGTGCTGGTCTCGATCCGCAAGGCCGAGATCACGACGGTGCTGACTGAGGAGCTCCAGCTGAGTGGGCGCGACCTCGCCCTCCACTTCGACGACAAGATCGAGTACGTCGGCTGCGTTGGAGTAGTCGCCTAGCTCCCTCCGCGCATGGCACTCCTCTCTCGGGGTCGCTCCTGCAGTGGCCGTGTCGCCTCCTCACACAGAGGCCTCATCCGCCCTTTGCTCACTTTCCCGCCTCCGCAGGTACAAGTCCAAGGGGCCCGGGCTGCGCTCGGCCGGCGTCGAGAGGCGCACGCTCGAGTTCCACGAGGACCGCGCGCTCGCCGGCGCCAACAACGCCGCCGTGGCGCTGCTCGACGAGAAGGCCGAGCCGGCGTCGGCGATGCACGTCGCCGTCTCGCCCGCGTACGCTTCAACCCCGCCCTCCAGGTGGTTATGCCCCTCCCTGTAGGTGCTTATGCTCCCCTCCCCCCTCCTCCATCCGCAGGTACGGCTCGGCCGCCGCGCTGCAGCTCACCGCCGACATGCCGCACCGCGCCAAGCAGGCCGCCGCCGCCGTCTCGCGGATGCGGATGGGCGACACTGCCAAGGGCCGCAGCCGCAACGACTCGGTCACCAAGCGCGGCATCTACACCTCCGCCGGCGGGCGTGGCGCGGGCGCCGCGCCGCCGCCGCCGCCCGCCAAGGGGCGCACGCACGGCCGCTCGTTCTCGTCGTTCCCGCAGGCGCGCGCCATGTTCGAGTACAGCCCGACGACGCCGCAGGAGCTCGAGCTCAAGGTGGGGATGGTCGTCAAGGTCGTCGAGAAGTTCGAGGACGGCTGGTGGAACGCCGAGGCCAACGGCAAGACCGGCCTCGTGCCGGGCAACTACATGGAGCTGCTTTGATGGTTGACCCTCAGGCTCAGACGCGTCGCGGCTTGTTGAGCGTTGTTGATTGGGCTTGACCTTGAGGCCAGTGTACCGGTTTGGGGGCGCATGGAGAGGAGGACGAAAAGAAAAGTACTAGCTTAGCCTAGTCTCCATTGAGCTCAATGAACTGGCTCGTAAAGCCGTAGAACACAAGATCACGAAAACTAATACGAAGCTCTTCCGAGGTGCCACGCGCGTGGCACTCCAATTACTCGACGTTTCGCGCGCTGTGCGCCACGGCTGCGGGCGCTTGAGTCATGGCGTCCACGGTGAGGAAGCGTTGCACACTTTCGGTCTTCATGCGGTTCACCCCCTCCGCCAAACTTGGCGTGAAACGTCCGCAATTCAGTTGCGCTGGCAGTAGCTAACGACTTGCTCAGCTCCTCGCTCGTCGGAGCGATGCCAGCTGACGACGACGACGAGGCGCGGCATCAGAGGCTCCTGGCCGAGGACGCGCACAAAGTCGCTCAGGCCCTCGGAGCGACGCCACCTCCTCTTCCAGAGCCTCCTCCTCTGCCGCGCGGAATGCCTCCTCCGCCTCATCGTACCGGCACCGCGGCCGATGCCGAGGCGGCGCCTCCTCTTCTCCCGCCGCAGAAGCAGCACACGGTCGACTACACTGCGAAGGCGATGCAGCTCTTCGAGGCCCTGGACTCCACGCAGAACGGCACAGTCGAGAAGCAGGAGTGGCTCTCGTACCTGCTGCCGACGGGCATAGGCTACGACGTCATCTCCGGCTGGTGGGAGCAGGCCGACACAAACCAGAACGGGCACATCGACGAGAAGGAGTTCCGCACGCTAGCCGAGCTCTGCCCCGAGGAGCTCGCTCGCGCCTTCGACCTCGCGTCGCCGGCGCCCCTCTTGCGGGACGAGCGCCTCTCGCTGCTGGCCTTCCGGTGGGAGGGCAGCACGGTGCGCAAGGCTGACGGCGGTGTTCTGGACGACGATGTCGAGGGCTATCTTCTAGTCCCATGCGGAGCGGGCTACCTCTCGATTGGCCGCGTAGACAAACACGACCCACAGAAGAGCCAACGCGACGCCGAGCTGGCCGCCTTGGCCAGCAGCAAGAAGAGCTATCTCGAGAAGTACAAGGAGGACGGCGAGGCCAAATTTCGCGCACGCGAGGCCGAGGTGCAACAGAGGCTTCTGGAGGCGTCCTTCAAGGAGCGTGTCGCGCTCCTCGACAATGCTGGCAGGGACCAGCGGTTGGTTGAGAGTGCAACCCTGCGCACGAGGAGCAGCAAGGGCAAGTCGTCGAAACGGGAGGAGGTCGAGGAGTTCCTGCTCGACTCTCCACGAGAGGAGGAGCGGCGGAAGCAGGTCTGGATGGAGTACTACGTGCGAGTGGGTGAGCACGCCAAGGCGAGAGGCCTCGGGTGGAGCGGCGAGACGGCGCAGAAGCCAACCGGCAAGGATGCGCTCCCATGCAGCCTCGTCGCCCAAGACTCTACGCTCCTGCGGTCGGCGATCGACCCAATTCTGGACGCCCCTTTGTGCGCCGCGCTCTCCCCCCCTGAGTCTCCGTGGCTTCTGTCATCTGCATCCACCCCTCTCAACTCCCAAAAGAATCCATTCGCGCACTCGTTGCAAGCCGGGTGGCTCAGTCCCAGTCGGCCTCCTGGCATCTGAGCTTGCGCCAGAGCCATCCCCTGCGTGCTGGCGTGGTGTGCCCCCACACAGCACCACTCCCCATAGCTGCGGCCCCCGAACGCGATCGCGGATGATCGGGCCGTTGACAAGAGGGAGGACAATTCCAACCACGCCGTTTCCGCGCGCGACCGGCTCATCCGCCCGCCTCATCCCTCCCCCAGCCTTCGCCTCGATTGCCATGACCTGACTCGTATACACACCCTGACGCGTGTGTGTGTGTTCCATCGTTCTCCACTGCACACAGGGAGTGGCTTGGCGAGGGCGACGAGACCCAGCCATTGTCGGTCCGTGCTGTCATCGCGAAGCCGGAGGCTATTGACCAGGCCGCGCAAGACGGGTGCAATTGGGACGATCATGTGGACATCCAGCCTTCTGGCTTCGGCGTCTCGCTGCTGGTGACGCCGTCCAAATGGTCCTACGGAGTGGGTACGCGCGTCCGGTTGCTCTCGCCCGACACTGCCGATCCGCGGTCGGGCGTCGTGGTCAGGTACGACAACATCGGCAGCCAGCTCGTCTGTGAGGTGGACAACGCTCGCCAAACGGCGGACGAGCTGTCGAGGGCCAAATTTGCAGAGGCCAAATTTGAAGAAGACGACGAAATGGAGGAATCCGCAGCGGTACCGGAGATCAAGCCGGAGGTGAAGAAGGCCTTTGCGACGTTCGACACGGACGGCTCGGGCGACATCGACTCCAAGGAGCTGAAAGCGGCGCTGAGACAGCTGGGCACAGCGAGCGACGAGAATCAGACCCTAGCCGTGCTCAAGAGGTACGACACGACCGGCAATGGCAGGCTCGACCTCGTCGAATTCAACAAGCTGGTGCAGGACCTCCTCAAGTTTCAGAAGAAGCAAGAGCGTATCAATAACTTCACTAAGCCCCTCTCCCTCAAAATCTCACGAGAAGAGCAAACGGCGATGGCAGTCTTCGGTGAGGGCCGACGCCGGCGGGTTCAGGTGAAGAGCGGTGCCCAGGAGTATCGCGTCGAGTTCGAGGCACCTCGACGCGACGCTGGCCACGCGGAAGGGACGAAGCTGCTCATCTTTCAGGGCCAGCGGCTCTGCGAGGGAACTCTCCTTGCCGCCAAGACCTCGATCAGGACACCCCACTCCTGCCCATGGGAGTGCGTCGACCTCTCGATGGATTTGGGGCTGGTCACGAAGTATGCGACCCTCGTCGGCGAACGAGATTACACGCGCCAACAGCTGCACGGCGTGAACGACGTCGTGCCCGTGATGATGCTCAACCGCTGCGACTTCCGCCGCAGCGCCGCCCAGCAGGACCTCGCCGCGCTGCGGCGCGTGGTGGAGGAGGCGACGGACCTGGTGGACACGCACGACCACGCGCCGCTCGCGGCATCGGCGTGGCACGATCGGCTCAAGGCGACGCTCACGCAGAGCTGCGACCTCAACCCGTTCAACCACTGCCGGCAGCTCTTTGGCTCGGTCGAGGGGTTCCGCGAGGCCATCGGCACGTACTGCGCGTGGCTCAGGGCGGAGACCGAGTTCCTCGACGACGGCATCACCGGAAGCCGCATGGAGACGGCGAAGCAGCTCATCGAGATCGAGGCGCTCGCCGTCGACAAGGGGCGCAGCGCCTCGGGCTTCGACCCCGCCAAGATCACGAGCATCAAGGCGCTCGCCGAGCCGCTGCTGACGGACGCGCGCTTCCGCGCCTCGGGCTGCTTCGAGACGCAGCCGATTCTGCTGCGCGCGGAGCCGGGCACGGGCAAGACGTGGTCCTCGGTGCAGCTGGTGCACGAGCTCGCGGTCCGTTGCGCCGCCGGCGCGCAGGACACCGACGCGGCCGCCTTCCCGCTCGTGCCGGCGCTCATCTACGTGCAGCGGTTGCAGCGCATGCTGCTCGACTGGCCGGCGGACGCGAAGCTGACGCCGCGCGTCATCCTACACTACTTTGCGACGCAGTTCGACGGCCAGAAGAACGAGCACAAGCAGCACAAGGCGGCGTGGCTCCAGCTGCTCGCGCAGGCGCTCGAGTGCCGCGCGCTCGTGCTGGTGCTCGACGGCATCGACGAGGCGGCGTCGCGCAAGGACTCGATCTCCAAGCTGATCCGCGAGGAGCTGGTGCCGATGGGGATACGGCTGGTGTGCACGTCGCGCCCCGAGGGCGTCGAGAAGGAGCTTGACCAGTACAAGGAGCACTTTGTGCTGCTCGACCTCAAGCAGCTCTCGCACGAGCAGCAGAAGCGCGCCATCGAGGCGCAGCTCATGGCGGGCAGCGGCGGCGGCGGCGGCGGCGGCGGCGGCGGCGGCGGCGGCGGCGGCGGCGGCGACGGGAACGCGGTGGCGCGGCTGCAGTTCAACGAGCACCTGATGGAGTTTGTCAAGATCCGCCAGGGGCACGACGCGCTGTACAAGCGCGAGTTCTCGCCGGCGCTGCAGAAGGAGGTCGAGGGCTTCGGCGTGTACGACCGCTTCTTCTTGAAGAGCAACGCTGAGAAGCGCAACCCGGACATGCGCCAGAAGAACAAGGGGAGTGGCGTCGTGATGGTGCGCGACGCCAAGGAGAAGGTCGCCTCCAAGACGATCCTTCGGCTCGACAAGTTCTTCTCGACGGCGGTGCTCGGCGCCATCGACGACGCCGTCGGCCGCGCGATGGACTTTCGCATCCACGGCGATGCCAAGAAGGACGACAAGGCCTTCTCCGACGGGGTGGCCGCGGCGGTCAGGGCGGCCAAGAAGAGGAGCGACGGCGGCGGCGCGGGCGAGAAGGACGTCGAGCTGGCGTACAAGCTGGCGTTGCTCGTGCAGAAGCGGCAGCGGCAGAGGACGGAGCTCGACGGCCTGCGCGAGAAGGCGGCAAAGCTCAAGACGAAGGCGGTGGCGGTGGCGGCGGAGGCGTCGATCGAGGAGGAGGCGGCGATGGAGGCGGCGCGGAACGAGGCGATCGTGCTGCAGCATCTCGAGACGGCGATGGCGGTGGCGCCGCAGACGAGCGCAGCCGAGCTGTGGCCGCTCATCGCGCGGCGGACCGACCAGATCTACGAGGCGGTCGAGGAACTCGAGCTGCCGTTCCAGCGCGCGCTCGAGGAGCTCGCCGAGAAGGTCGGCATCGAGCGCGACGAGCTGAAGCTCGGCGCGCTCAAGAACCCGGTGCGCGTGCACGAGAAGGCCCTCGACGACTACCTCTCCTTCTTCCCCGGCGACGGCCACCCGCCCGAGGCGTGCGTCGTCGACGTGCTGCGCGCCACGGTCATCTGCCCGACGGGCGAGGTCATGCTGCGCCTGCTGCAGGTGCTTCTACCCCTCCCCTTGGCGCCCTCAGGTGCTTGCGCGTCCCTGGAGGTGCTTATACCCCTCCCCGCCCATCTCCTCTCCTGCAGGAGCTGGCGAGGGGCTTCGCGACGACGATCGCCGCCGAGACGGCGACGCTCGAGCTGATCCGGTGCAAGAACAAGGTGGGCGCGCTCGACCCGACGCACTTCCGCATGTTCAAATTGGCCGTCTTGGCGCGGCCATAGCTGGCCACCAGCATCTCGTCAGGCTGCGTCCTAAGGCTTGGGGCTGCCCTACGCACTACTTAGGAGCGGCTCATGACCTCAGATCTCACCGGGCGGCCGTGGTCCTGGCGTCAGGCCCAGCCAAACTCACCGGTTTCGCCGCGTTTGACCATACAGGCACTTCCGCAACATTTTGAACAACCTGCTCTTCACGGTGGGCGCCGACAAGGCCAGGGGCGTCACCGGCCGGCAGGCCTTCGTCGAGATCCAGATCCACCAGCGGCAGATCCGCGCGTTCAACGAAGAAAAGCACGCGCACGACCACTACGACTTCTTCCGATCGCTGCTCGGCGGCTCGTACGCTTCTACCGCCCCTTGCCCTTCCAGGTGGTTACGCCCCTCCCTGTAGGTGCTTATGCCCCTCCTCTCCACCGCCCAGGTACTCGGCCGGGCTCAACGAGATGCTCGAGGCGTCGCTGCTCTTCCTCGAGGAGATCTCGGGCACGCCGGTGCTGCAGCATGGTCAAGGTGGCCGTCTTGGCAGCACCACATCTGGCCACCACGGGCTCCACAGACTGCATCTGAAGGCTTGGGGCTGCCCTCCGCACTCGTGAGGAGAGGCCCAGCACCTCAGATCTGTCTGGGAGGCCGTGACCTCCCAGCCAAAGGCCGCCCAAGTTGCCATTTCCGCTGCGTTTGACCGTACAGGTGCTGCTCTCGCTGCTCGTGCTGCTGCTCAAGCACCGCGAGGAGAAGGAGCCGCTGCCGAAGGACCGCTTCGAGCTGTACAGCGTCGCCATTCGCCAGTCGGTCGAGATGGCGCTCAAGAAGCCAAAAGGGAGGCCGCCACTCGAGCTGACGGGGCCAGCAGCCGCGGCAACCGCGCCAGCGGCCGCTGCACCGGCGGCGGCGGCGGCGGCGCCGGCTGCCGCGGCCGACGGCAAGCGCATGACACTCCAGCAGCAGCCCACGTTCCGGGATCGCGAGGAGGTGAGCAGCGCGGCCGAGGTGGAGCAGGTGGCGGCGATGCTGCGCAAGGTGGCGGTGGTGAACCAGTACACGCGGCACGCTCAAACGTGGCCGTCTTGGCCGTTCCAGGGCGGGCCACCTGCAGCGCGCCAGGCGGCATCTGAAGGCGTTGGGCTGCCCTCCGTACTCGCTCAGATCCCACCGGGAGGCCGTGGTCCTCCAGCCAGACCGCCGCCCAAGTCGACACTTTCGCCGCGCCTGACCCAACCAGGTACGGCGACGACGGCGTGCAGCGGCGCGACATCACGCCGAAGCAGCTGGCGGAGCGTCTCGCGCCCGACGAGTTCAAGATCTTCCAGCGGCTCGTCGAGAGCGAGAGCGAGAACGACAAGGGCGGCAAGGGCGGCAAGGGCGTGCCGCTCGTGAAGGTCGTCGTCGACCCCGGCGACACGTGGGGCCCGTCGTCGCCCGGCCTCTTCCAGTTCAAGCACCTCTCGTTCCAGGAGGCGCTCGCCGCGATCTGGGTCGTCGAGCGGAAGGGCGTCGACCGCGAGGGCCAGACGTGGCGCTCGTGGGCGGACGACGAGACGGCGGCCAAGTTCGTGCAGCAGTCGCAGTCCAACAACATGTGCAAGATTGGCGGCTCGCGCCTCGGCAGGGCGCTCGGCAAGCTGCGGCCGCATTGGGAGCTGCGGTCGAAGTGCGTGCCTCCGACCAAGCAGTCGCACACGGCGCTGCACGACCCGTTCGCCGCGAGCTCGCTCGCCTTTCTGCTCCGGAATAACTCGGAGGTCCAGTCGATCGACCTGGACGGCTGCACGCTGCCGATCAAGCAGCTGAGCGGCGTGCCGACCGACAAGCCGACCGACACGCTGACATTCGAGTGGCCGCCTCCCGACCTCGCGGCGCGGTTGGGGACGGGGGAATCTTACGACGGGTTCTTCGAGGCGCCCGAAATCGGCAGAGACAAGCCAGAAGGGCAGGACTACATCCGTCAGGTGGGCGCTGGCTTCCACAAAGACTTTGGCATCGGGCCGCAGTCCGGTCAGGAGTGGCGTTACGTGCGTCTGCGCGGCGCCTTCAGCAAGGCGTCCATGCGCGTCGTGGCGGCGCTCGCCGCGACCAACCACAGCCTCAAGCACCTCCACATCCGGCTCGACTACGACCGGCTGCTGCAGGATGTCCAGAGCTACGGGCGCGAGGCATGGTCGTCGCCCATCAGCCTCCTTCGGCAGATCATCCAGGCGGAGAAGCCTGGGCTGCTGACTGGCGCCGTGCTGTTCACCACCATCATGAAGAACTCTTCGCTGGAGTCGCTCAGTCTCTGCGGCACGGACCTCGTGGAGATGCTCACCCTCGAGGACAGCGAGGTCAAGTACCAGAATGGCGAGGACTGTGCGGGGTTTGTCGAGGTGGAAGCCAGCAAGTGGACGGGGCCCGATTTCGGGGTGGCGAGTCAGGCGGCTATCCCCTTGTCAGCCGTACGAAATCCCCTTGCGAAAGCGAAACTAGCGAAAGCTGCGGGAGGAACGGGCAACACGCCCGGGGTGCAGGTGCTGTACAGGTTCCAACCAACGGACGCACTGAAGGCGAGAGTGGCCAGAGAGGAGGCGAAGGACGAGACGAAGAACGTTGGTAAGAGGTCGCTGCGGCAATGGCGGGACAAATTTCACGCCGACCGTACCACGCCGCACATAGAAGTGGCGAGCTACGGCGGGAGCCTCGGGGTGGTCGCCCAGCCACGCACCGGCAAGCACGTATACATTTACGACCACTCTGGACTGATGATGCTGCTCAAGGCCACGATGGCGTCTCGCTCGCTGACAGACCTCGACCTGGCGAGCAACAACCTCGGCGACCTTGGCGCGATGGCGGTTGCTGAGGTGCTCGGCGGCTCTGCCCTCGTGCGTGTCGGCCTCGCCGACAACAAGATTGGCCGGGAAGGTGTAACTGCCTTTGCGATACTTATCCACGCCACCACATCGACCGGCGAGTCAGGTCGGAAGGGTACGCAGTCGCTACAGGCAATCAACCTGCTGCGAAACGCCTTCAGCAGCTCAACCGCCTCGCTGCTCGCCGACGCGGCCGCAACGTGGCCGGCTCCCGGGCTCTCGCTGTGTGGCATCCTGGGGAAGCCCTCCGCGGGGCGGCAGGGCACGCCGCAGACCGAGATGCGCGACACGCTGGGCAGGTCGGACATCGTCCTGCTGACGGCCGATCTCAAGATCCGCCCCCATTTGACGGTGGTCGACACGAGCGGCAGCGCCGAGCCCGACGACGAGGGGGTGGAGCGGCTGGCGGCGGCGATCAGTCGGGCGACGAACATCGCCACCTTCAACGGCATCAACCTGAAGGACCAGCGCGAGGGCAAGCTCACGAGGCTCGCGCTGCCCAAGGGGAAGCAGGGCAGCGCGACGATCTCGCGCACGGAGGCGAGCGTGCTGGCGGGGCTGGTGCCGCTCAACGCGGCGCTGCGCGTCGTCGACGCGCGCGGCTCGTGCATCGACGGCAAGGTGGCCGAGCTGCTCGCCGCCGCCATCCTCGCCAACACCGGCGTGACGCGGTGCGAGCCGGTCGACATGGCGGCGCTGCGCGCCAACAAGCTCGACGCGCTGACGGTGCCGCAGGCGGCCAAGGAGGACGAGGCCGTTGGGCAGGTGGAGCTGCTCGTGATCGCCGGGCTGCTGCCCGAGGCCACCGGCCTCCGCACGCTCGACATCAGCAGCGTCGCCGCGGGCGACGCGGCGCTCGGGGCGATGGGGAACGCGCTGCTGCGCACGCCGTCGTCGGAGCTGCGCTTCCTGCGCTGCGAGGCCTTCAGCCTCGACCAGCAGGTCGTGGGGCGGCACATGATGAGCAGCTCGGGGCTGGGGCCCGGCGCGACGACGCTGCTGGCGTCGCTGCTCAAGCACATCGGCGCCGAGTGCACCGAGCTCCACATCTCCAACAACCAGTTCGGCGACGTCGGCGCGAAGGCGCTCGCGTCCGGCCTGCAGCAGCTGCCCAAGATGAGACGGCTCTTTGCGCACAGCTGCGGCATCGACGTCGAGGGCGGCGCGGCGCTGCGTGCGGCGCTCAGGTTCGACGTCTACCTGCTGTACTCGAGCCAGATGAACGCGGTCGAGACGATCATCAAGGGCGACCTGGAGGAGCGCGAGAAGGAGGAGCAGATCGTCGCGGCCCTCGACGGCGTGCCTCGCTACTGCACGAGCGACGACACGGCGGCGGCGGCGCGACTCGAGGACGGCGTCTCGCCGCTGCAGGTGCCCGTCATGGTCGGGAACGGGAGCGCGGCGCACCTGTGGCGGAACACGCCGCTCACGCAGCTCACGATGGCAGGCGGCAGGGGCGAGCGCGCGGGGCGGCCGATGCCCGCCAACGGACTGGCGGCGATCGCGTCGATGGTCGACGCGCGGATCTACCTGCTCGGCAGCGACGTCGGCGAGGTGGACGACGACGGCAACGGCGCGATGCTGCCGCCGGGGTACCTCGCGCAGTTCCCGCTCACTCCGGCGTCGCTGGCGAGCGTGCTGGGCGAGCCGAGGCTGCCCAGGATCGCCGACGATGCGAAGCAGTTCAGCGCGCAAGCCAGGGGGAAGCGCGCGGCCGCCGCGAAGCAGCTCGACGAGGGCGGCGGCGGCGCCTCCGCCAAGGGCTCCAAGGTCAAGCGCGAGCTCGAGGCGGCGCGGCAGCAGGCGTCAGCGGGCGGCGCGGGCGGCGCGGGCGGCGAGGCGGCTGCGGAGCCGCCGCCGCCCAAGCTGCCGAATCTGACGGCGGAGCTGACGGAGAAGTTCTTCTCGGCGGAGGCGCGGGGTCGGCGCGGCGAGGTGGCGCGAGGCCTCGAGAAGGGCGCGATCGGCCGCTCGCGAACGCGGCGCGGGCTCGAAGCGGCGCTGGAGACGGACAAGGACGCGTCGGCAGCCGGCGCGGGCGCGGGCGCGGGCGCAGGCGGCGGCGGTGGTGGCGGTGGCGCAAAGGCTGCGCCGATGGACCCAAGCAGCCCGATTGGCAAGCTGGAGGCCGAGCTGGCGGCGAAGATGGGGCGGTGGCTGCTGCCGGCGGAGGGCGAGTCGGCGACGCGCAACGTCGAGCCCGACGGATGGCAGACGGCGTGGCCGGCGGCCGCCAAGGCGGGCGGCGAGGCGGCGCGCGCGGCGGTCACACTCTACGTCACGAGCTGCCCCGCGTGCGCGTCGGTCCGCTCGGCGGGCGAGGCGCTCGCGACGCTGCTGCTGGCGCTGCGCGTGCCCCATGAGATCGTCGACGTGGCGTCGCTTCCGATGGCCGCGCGGCGCAGGCTCGCCGCCGCCTCGCAGCTGCTGCGGGTGCCCTGCCTGCGCATCGGCGGCGCCGTGCTCTCCCTCGAGCAGCTGCGCATGTCGCTCGACTGCGACAAGGACGACAAGGGCAAGCCGATCGACGGTGCGGAGGGCGGCGCGAGGCAGCTCATCGTAAAGGCGCACGCCTCGCCCTCGGCCGCGGTGGCGGCGGCTGCACCCGCGACGGCTGCGGCGCCCGCGGCCGCGGCCCCCAGCGGCAACGTGGAAACGCAGAAGCATTACCACGTGCTCGGCGTGCAGAAGTCCGACCCGCCCGATGCCATCAGGAAGGCGTACCGCGAGCTGGCGATCAAACACCACCCCGACAAAAACGAGGCGGAGATCCAGGAGGCGTTCGACATCCTGGGCAACGAGCAGAAGCGCAAGGCGTACGATCTTCTTGCTGATCTCCCCGCTGCCACCGTCGGCTTCATGCACGGCGACGAGCGCGGGCCGGTGGTGCACCGCGCCGCGGGGCCCAAGCTCAGCGACCTGTACTGGGCCGGCTTCCGCGGAGGCATCGACGGCTTCGTCCATGCGTTCAGCCGTGAGGTCGCGCCGCTCTTCTCGGGGCCACTCGTCACGTGGGAGCTCCGGCTGCGGAGGGCCACCTCCGACGCCGCGGCGGGGCTGCCTGGGCATGCGCGCGGCCTGTACGACCCGCTGGCGATGGAGCACTACCGCGTGTTCACGCTGCGCACCGAGCAGTACGTGTTCCGCGATCGACGCGGAGGGCAAGCCGATTCACCATGGGGGAAAGACGACACGATGCAGGCGTATCAGGCGTACTACGGGGACCCCGAGGCAAAGAAAGGTCCAATCCTCGCGTCGCCCTTGACGAACCTGGGTGCCTACGCGCGGCTCGTGCCCGGTCCGACGGCCAGAAGCGATCGGCTGGTTGGCTTCTATGGCGACGTGCCGTATCAGAATCTCGGGGGGGCGACCGGTCAGGAGGTCGAGTTGTCCCCGCGGGGTTCGGAAGGTGGAGATCAGTCGGACGACGAAGTTAGTATTCCTGTGAAGTTGAAGAGTTGAGAACAGCGATACGGTACTTTAGAGTTATGTGCATGTCCCACGTAAATCGTAATAGAGGTAAGGGCGCAAGTTCTTCATGATGGCTGGGTTGAGGGCTTGTCGTAGCTCTCGCCAAAGACTTTCCTCGCGGTGCGTAGAGCCGGGAAGTAATCCGCCAACACTACCATTGCGGTGCGCAGCAGGCTATTTTTTACTTCAAATAAGGGCACTCCTTCTACCAGTACTTGCCCTTACGGCAGCAGGTAAGGGCAAGTACTGGTAGCACGGCGCCAGCACGGCGCCAGCGATGGTAGGGCTGAGGTGACGATCACTGTGCTCGAAGCGTTTCTCGCGCGCACGGCAGCACGTGGTCGGTTTCTCTCGCCAACACGGCTGAGTCAGATAGAAATAAGGAGTTCGAAGCAGACCACCGTTTCGAGATACAGGCGTTTTAGTGTATTTCCCTCCAACCTGACTCAGCACCTACCGAGCCTCGGCGGTACGGGTAGGTGCTCCAACCGGCTGTGCCCGCTGCGCCTTGGCGAGAGCTTTCGTTTGCCGTATCGCACTCCAAACATGTTGAAATGGAATCTCGATCTCGCTCGAGATACCAGCGAGATACCAGCGAGATACTCAGCGCATAGCTCGGGGATGGCTCAGTTTCTGAGGGCATGCGATACGGCAAATGAAAGCTGACGATGGTCACGGTATGGGTGGGGGTCATGTCACTTCGAGTCACTCTCGGTTTGTGTCTGTGGTTTGGGCGAGTGTAGCCATAGGTTTTCCCGTAGGAGCAGCAGCAGCAGCAGGAGCTGGAGCACGACGGCCCGATGCGTGTCGGGCAGCCCGAGCATGCGGAGGGCTTCCAATTGGAGCTCTAGGGCAAGGCCCAAGGCCACTTGCGTGAGATCACTCACGCGCCTGACAGAGGTCAGAGTTCGCTGTACGATGTAAGAATGTCACATCTCTACGGCTTTACCCAATATCAAAGAAGTTTGACGATGACGTAAACGACGTACAAACACGTACAAACACGCGTAACTGTGGACACGAGAGACGAGTCTCTTCACGTATCCCGGTGACTCCTCTCACCGCCGGGCTCGACGGCGACTTCCCACATCTCCGCGCCTCCGCCCTCGTCCGTGGCGAACGGCAGCGGCACCGCATCGTCGTCGCCATCGCCATCGCCATCGCCATCGCCATCGCCGTCGTCGTCGTCGCCGTCGCGCGTGGGCCCCACCAGGCAGAGCACCGTCGGCAGCAGCAGCAGCGCGTGGGCGAGGCCGAGGACGATGCTCGTGCTCATCAGCAGGAAGAAAGAGCGGAAGAGCGGCGACGCCGCGAAGCCGAGCGGCACGAGGCCGGCGACGGTGCTGCCTGGTTGGTCAGAGGCAGCAGAAAGGCAGCTTGGTCGGTGTTTGGCTGAAGAGCCATCGCTTCTCGCGGTGGCCTCAGGTGCCACGCCTCTCCTCCCGAGTGCGTAGAGCAGCCTCGAGCCTTCGCACGCGGTCTGAGGTTCCTGCGGTGGCCAGCTGGGGCGCCACCAAGGCGGCCACTTTTGAGCATGCTGTGCTGCCGCCCGCCTTGAGCACCGGCAGCGCCACCTCGTCTAGCGCGGCCGAGACGCGCGCGAAGCGGCCGCCGCGCGAATTGCCGCGCGCGCGCGCGGGCTGGCGCGCGGGCTGGCGCGCGGGTTGGCGCGCGTACGCCAGCACGACGTGAGTGCAGTAGTCGACGTTGAGGCCGAGCGACATCGTGAGGCAGAGCAGCGAGACGAGCCCGACGCGCAGCTCGAGGAGGAGCATGACGCCGAGCAGGTCGGCGGAGAGGAGCAGCACGCAGCCGCCCACCAGCGCCGCCGACGCGGCCGGCAGCACCAGCAGCAGCGCGCCGCCCACCTGCGGGACGGGGTGCGGGGGGGTGATACCACCTGCACGGAGCGGAAGAGGCGCGCGCGTGGTGGTGGTGGCGTGGGAGGAGAGGGGGGTATACGCACCAGGCCGAAGCAGAGCAGCATGGCGCGCAGCGTGAGCGGCCACGCCCGCAGCGTGAAGTCGGCAAAGGGGAAGAAGCCCGAGAAGACGCCGCCCGCCGGCAGCGCCGCCCCCGCCGCCGCCGCCGCCGCCGACGACGACGACGACGAGTAGCGGACGCGCTGCAGCCTCTCGGTGCGAGCGACGATCTGGTCGTGGTCTGCCGAGGTCTCCGTCCATCCCATCAGCACCGAGCGGCGCACCACGATCTGGCCGTATGAGTGCGCGTCGGTGGACTCGGCCAGCTGCAGCATGCGTGAGAAGGGCAGCCCGTCGTTGGAGCGGAGCCACAGTCGCAGCAGCGCCGTCCACTGATCGCGGGCGACGATGGTGCCGCCACCGTCGCCATCGCCGCCATCGCCGCCGTCGCCGCCGTCGCCGCCGTCGCCGCCGTCGCCGCCGCCGTCGCCGCCATCGCCGCCGTCGTCGCCGTCGTCGCCGTGTGATGCCGCGGCGCCGCCCCGCCGCGCCGCCCACGCCGCAAACTCGTGGTGCCACGAGCGCAGCTTGCCGGCGAGCGCGTCGGACGCGTCGTACGCGCGTTTGAGCGCGACCATCTTCCGCTGGCTGGCGGCGTCGCCGCCCACCGCTTCGTCAACGGCCACGTAGACGATCCCGAGGCCCTGCCAGCCGCCGCCGCTCAGCTGCGAGTAGCGGGCGATCGGCGAGTCGGCCGGCACCTGCTTGGCGATGTGCGACTCGCCGCGCGGGAGGCGGTGCGCCTGCGACGCGCCCAGCGAGGCGGCCGCCACGAAGACGGCCACGAGGGCGCACGACGGCGCGCGCGCCTCGCGCAGCCGCCGGTGCAGGTCCGACACGCGCCGCGTCAGGTTCAGCCCGCCGCCAACGGCGACAACTGCGGCACCGGCACCGTCACCGTCACCAGCACCGGCGCCGCCGGACGAGCCGTCGCATGAGCCGTCGCCGGCATCGACGCCGAAGGCTGCTCTGTCGCCGTCGTCCGCGCTGCTAGTCCTGACGCTGCCGTCGTCCTCGTCGTCCGTGTCGGTGGCGTGCAGGTACGCGGCAAAGCAGGTGAGCGTCAGTACCCAGAGGGTGATCATCCCGAAGAGGCACAGCCGCGCGTAGGCCATGAGCGCCGGCACGGTGGGCGGCAGCGCCGACACGGCGAGCACGGCGACGTTGGTGAAGGTGGTGAAGGAGATGGAGAGGGCGGCGCTGCGCATCGCCTGCGGCAGCGGCGGATGGGCATAAGCACCTACAAGGGAGGGGTGGAAGCACCTGAAGCGAGGGGTGGAAGCACCTGCGGCAGCCGCTCCGCTCGAGGGACGCCGCACCGCCTCGCCTGCGCGGGGTGAGCGGCGGAGTTAGGGTCGGGGTCAGGGTCAGGGTCAGGGTCAGGGTCAGGGTCAGGGTCAGGGGCAGGGTCAGGGTCAGGGTCAGGGTCAGGGTCAGGG
>Ga0209713_10000390_pt1:7500-24345 | contig 24345 bp, 27 predicted proteins | sample ArcOceMetagenome_3_FD_187444 | JGI IMG/M metagenome (GOLD analysis project Ga0209713, IMG submission 187444) | Marine eukaryotic phytoplankton communities from Arctic Ocean - Arctic Ocean- Svalbard ARC20M Metagenome (SPAdes) (version 2) | ecosystem: Environmental > Aquatic > Marine >... | reverse complement strand
AGCTGCAGTTTTACCCGCTTTTCTTCTTAACTCCTCGCCCTTAAATTTAATTCCTTTACCTTTATATGGCTCAGGTGGACGTAAACTTCTCAATTTTGCTGCAACTTGTCCCACAAGTTGTTTGTCTATACTTTCAAAAGTCACCATAGGAGGTTGTCCTTTCACTGACTCTGCAATTGCAGTAACTTCTGGTGGTATTTGCATATAAATATTATGCGAATAACCTAAGTTAAGCTCTAGCAACTGACCCGTAACGGTAGCTCTATAACCCACACCAACTAATTGTTGTTGAGTTTTATAACCAGCACTTACACCTTCAATCATATTGCTAATTAAAGAACGATAAAGACCATGTTTAGACTTTTCTTCTTTACTATCGCCCTTTCTACTCACTATTACTTGACCGTCTTCTATAGTAAGTTCTACTAAGTTTATGGCTTGTGTAAGTTCTCCTTTCGGTCCTTTTACAGTAACCACGCCTTTATCTACTTTTATTTCGACACCTGCAGGTACTGCAATTGGGTTTTTTCCTATTCGTGACATCTTTCTATCCTTTATCTATTTACGAAATGTAGCAGAGAACTTCTCCTCCTACGTGTTTAGTTCTAGCCTCTTTATCTGTCATTACACCTTGAGATGTAGACACGATAGCTATACCTAGACCGTTCAATACACGAGGCAATTCCTCTGCACTTCTATACTGTCTTAGTCCTGGCTTACTTACTCTCTTTAATTCTCTTATCGCAGATATTTTAGTAGTTGGGTGATACTTCAGGGCTATTTTTATAGTTCCTTGTGGTCCTGTTGTATCATCAAACTTGTAATTTAAAATATATCCTTTGTCAAAAAGCACCTCAGTAATTGCTTTTTTTACATTAGATGCTGGTATGTCTACAATTCTATGATTTGCCTTTATACCGTTTCTTACTCTCGTAAGTAAATCTGCTATTGGATCTGTTACTTTACTCATATTATTACCAACTTGCCTTAGTTATACCCGGTATTAAACCTTTAGAAGCCATTTCTCTAAAAACGTTTCTAGAAATACCAAAATCTCTCATATATCCTCTTGGTCTACCTGTAGCAGAACATCTGTTACGTAACCTTGTAGGTGAAGCATTTCTAGGTAACTTTTGTAAACCTTCGTAATCTCCAGCTTCTTTCAATGCAGCTCTTTTAACAGCATAAACCTTAACGGTATGCTCTCTTTTTCGCTGTCTTGCTTTCATTGATTCTTTTGCCATCTTATTTTAATTCTTTTTGAATGGTAATCCTAATTCTGTTAATAAACTGTGGCACTCTACATCAGTTTTAGCTGTAGTAACAAAAGTGATGTCCATACCATTTATTCTTGATACCTTATCGATATCTATCTCTGGGAAAATAATCTGCTCAGTAATACCCATTGAGTAATTACCTCTACCATCAAACCCTTTATCGTTAATACCTTGAAAATCTCTAACACGAGGCAATGACACTGCAATCAATCTATCTAAGAATTCATACATTTTATCCCCACGTAAAGTTACTCTGCATCCGATAGCCATACCTTCTCTAAGTTTAAAGTTAGATATATCTTTCTTAGATGTAGTAGGTACCGCTTTCTGACCAGCAATCGTTGTCATTTCTTCAACTGCTACGTCTACTAATTTCTTATCAGCAACGCCTGCACCTATTCCTTGATTAAGACAGATTTTTTTAAGCCTAGGTATTTGCATAACATTTTTATAGCTATGCTTTTCCTTTAAAGCTTTTATTAATTCTGTCTCGAACTTTTCTCTTAATCTTGGTTTCATTCTAATTCTTTATAAAATCTCCTGTCTTTTTGGAGTAACGCTGAAGCTTTCCTTCTTCGTTTCTTTTTCTTCCAACTCTAGTAGCTTCTCCATTTACAACCAATTGTAGCTTGCTTACTCTAATAGCAGCTTCTAGCTTCACGATAGATCCATTTGGATTATCAGCATCTGGTTTTCTATGCTTAGTTACCATATTTACACCATCTACTATGGCAGTACCTTCTTTCAGGTTAATTTTTTTGATCTCCCCAGTCTTGTTCTTATAGTTACCAGACAATACTTTTACAGTATCCCCTTTACGTACATGCAACTTAGGAATTTTATTAAACTTACGATTCATATCTTACAATACTTCTGGTGCTAGTGAAACTATTTTCATAAACTTACGATCTCTCAGTTCTCTGGCCACAGGACCAAATATACGTGTAGCTCTAGGCTCATCCGTTGCTGTGAGTAGTACACAAGAATTGTCATCAAATCTGATGTACGAACCATCAGGTCTTCTAAACTCTTTTCTTGTACGCACCACTACTGCTCTAGATACAGTACCCTTTTTCATATTACCCGATGGCATAGCATCTTTAACAGTGACGATGATCTTATCGCCTACGCTAGCATACCTTCTTTTGGTACCTCCAAGTACTCTTATACAAAGTACTTCTTTTGCTCCACTGTTATCAGCTACTTTTAATCTTGATTCTTGCTGTATCATTTTACTTCGCTCTCTCTATTATTTCCACTAATCTCCAACGCTTGTCTTTACTCAATGGTCTAGTTTCCATTATACGAACTATATCATTTTCGTTACACTCATTCTTCTCGTCATGTGCTTTAAACTTAGCTGTAGACTTAACGAATTTCTTATACTTAGGGTGCTTCATCTTACGCTCTATAGAAACGGTGATGGTTTTATCCATCTTGTTACTTCGAACTACACCTACGATTTCTTTTCTAAAATTTCTTTCCATTTCTAGGCTACTGTTTTTTCGTTTCTACGTCTGTTTATCTCCGTAAGGTAACGTGCAATTGTCTTTCTAACTGTTCTCAATTTATGAGGATTTTCGATAGGAGACACCGCATGATTAAACTTCATTTTTTGAAGTGAACTTCTTTCATCCTTTAGATTCATGTGAAGTTCCTTCTCGGTCAAATTTTTAATATCTTGATACTGCATCTTACTTAAGCACTATAATCTGGTCTAACTACGAATTTTGTTAAAACTGGCAGTTTTTGAGCTGCTAGTCTTAAAGCCTCTTGAGCTACCTCATGAGGAACACCGTCTACTTCAAAGATGATTGTACCTGGTCTGATAACAGCTACCCAGTATTCTGGAGAACCCTTACCCTTACCCATACGTACCTCTGCAGGCTTTTTAGTGATCGGTTTGTCTGGAAATATTCTTATCCAAACTTTCCCTTCTCTCTTCATATATCTATTAAGAGCTATTCTCGATGCTTCTATTTGTCTAGAAGTTATCCATCCTGGCTCTAAAGATTTTAATCCGAAATCACCAAAGTCAATTCTATGACCTCTTGCAGCGGTTCCTTTAATTCTGCCCTTCTGACGTTTTCTATATTTAATCCTTTTTGGAGATAACATAATTTTGCCTCTTTTACTTGTTTACTCTTCTTCTATCGCCACCACGATGATCGCCACCTCGATGATTTCCACCCTGTCTCTTTTCTCTCTGCTTTGGCTCACCCATACCCATGTTAATAGATAGATCTCTTTTGCCAAAAACTTCTTCTTTAAATATCCAAACTTTAACGCCTATTTTACCATAAACCGTTAACGCTTCAGTTAGAGCATAATCTACATCAGCTCTAAAAGTATGAAGAGGAATTCTACCCTCTTTAAATTGTTGAGTACGTGCCATCTCTGCACCATTCAATCTGCCAGATACCATTATCTTAACACCTTGAGCACCCATTCTCATAGTAGAAGCTATTGCCATTTTAATAGCTCTTTTAAAGTTAACTCTACCTTCTATCTGCTGTGCAATAGATTGACCTACTAGCATCGCATCTAATTCTGGACGCTTAACCTCGAAAATGTTTATCTGAACGTCTTTCTTAGTAAGCTTTTTAACTTCCTCTTTAAGCTTATCTACTTCAGAACCACCTTTACCAATTACTATACCTGGTCTAGAAGTATGTACAGTTATTATGATTCTTTTTAGCATACGCTCTATAAGTATTTTTGAGATACCAGCTCTTGGCATTCTCGCATTTAAATACTTACGTATTTTATTATCTTCAGCTAATTTAACGCCAAATTCTTTTCCTCCGTACCAGTTGCTTTCCCAGCCTCTGACGATACCTAATCTAAGACTTATTGGATTTACTTTTTGTCCCATTTCTTATTCTTCTGACTTTGATTCTTCGTTACTTTTAGAACTCCCCAATGTATCTACTTTTAAAGTGATATGATTGGATCTTTTTCTAATACGATGTGCTCTACCTTGAGGTGCTGGTTGAATTCTTTTAAGCATTCTACCACCATCTACAGAAACTTCTTTCACTATAAGCCCAGTTTCTTCATCTACTCTCACGTCGTTCACTTCTTGCCAGTTAGCTATTGCAGACTTTAAAAGCTTCTCTACTTTCTCCGCATAGATTCTTTTTTGACTATACTTTAAAGTATTAAGTGCTACCTCCACACGCTGACCTCTAATTTGGTCTACAACCAACCTCATCTTTCGAGGGGACATTGGGCAATTATTTAATTTAGCTATTGCTTCCATTATTATTTCTTGGCTTGATGACCTTTAAAAGTTCTTGTCGGTGAAAACTCACCTAATTTATGTCCAACCATATTCTCTGTTACATAGACAGGAATAAATTTATTCCCATTGTGTACAGCGAATGTATGACCGATAAAATCTGGCGTAATAAGTGAAGCTCTACTCCAAGTCTTTATTACCGATTTTCTATCTCCCTCATTCATTACATCAACCTTACGCTGAAGCTTAAAGTGAACGAAAGGTCCTTTTTTTAGTGATCTTGCCATAAATTATTTTCTTTTTCTCTCTAAAATTAATCTAGATGAATGTTTCTTCTTATTTCTTGTTTTTAAACCTTTAGACAATGTCCCTTTTCTAGAACGTGCCTGGCCTCCTTTAGAGCGACCTTCACCCCCACCTTGTGGGTGATCAACTGGATTCATTGCTGCTGGTCTGGTTCTAGGTCTTCTACCTAACCATCTGCTTCTACCTGCTTTACCTGAAATTTCTAATTGATGATCTCCGTTCGATACTTCTCCTATAACCGCTAAACAAGTGGTCAGAATCATTCTGCTCTCACCTGAAGGCAATTTTATAACTGCGTATTTTCCGTCCCTTGCAACTAACTGCGCACTTGTTCCAGCACTTCTGCAAATTTCTGCACCTTTACCTGGCTTCATTTCAATATTATGAACAGTGGTACCCAATGGTATCTCACCAAGTGGTACAGCATTACCTACATCAGGGGTTGAACCTGGTCCACTTTGTAGTGATTGACCAACTTTAATACCCTTTGGAGCAATTATGTATCTTTTTTCACCATCAGCAAATTGAACTAGAGAGATAAAAGCAGTTCTGTTAGGATCATACTCGATCGTTAAAACCTCTGCCGCCTCATATCTATTTCTTTTGAAATCGATAATTCTATATCTTCTTTTGTGTCCTCCACCACGATTTCTCATGGTCATTTTACCCGTATCGTTTCTACCACCGGTTCTTTTAATCGGTGCTAATAAACTTTTCTCTGGCCTACTTGCAGTAAGTGCCTCAAAAGTTACGGCTAACTTAAATCGCTGACCTGGAGTAACTGGTTTTATTCTCTTAATTCCCATTTCTTAGATTAAATGTTTTCGTAAAAATCTATAGACTTTCCGTCCTTTAAACTTACAATAGCTTTCTTGTAGTTTGAACTCTTGCCATTAGAAACTCCAGATTTAGTAAATCTAGACTTTCTTTTGCCAGCTACAACTAAGGTTCTAATCTTATCAACCTCAACGTTATACATTCTCTCTATTTCCGCTTTTATTTCTGGCTTCTTAGCTTCCAAAGCTACTCTAAAGCCATACTGTCCTTTGCTTTCACTCAACAAAGACATTTTTTCGGTTATAAGTGGTTTTACTAGTATTGCCATCTTAATTGAATAATTCTTTTAGTTTATCAATAGCACCTTCTTCCAAGATAATGTTATTCGCATTTAAGATGTTGTATGTATTCACATCACTTGCTTTCATTACTTGTGCATTTGGTATATTTCTCGATGATAAGTACACATTTTTATTGTAATCTGGCACAAGAAGTAGTGTTTTCTTATCGTTCATTTTTAAGCTTGTAAGGACACTTAAATAGCCTTTGGTTTTTACAGAATCCATAGATATCTGATCTATAACCATAATCTCCTTGTCCTTAGCTTTGTAAGACAGTGCAGATGCTCTAGCTACAAGTTTCAATTTCTTGTTTAACTTAAACCTATAATCTCTAGGACGTGGACCGTGCATACGACCACCACCTCTAAATACGCCAGACTTAATACTACCTGCTCTTGCAGTACCTGTGCCTTTTTGCTTCTTTATCTTACGAGTAGAACCCCTTACATCACCTTTTTCCGTAGATGAATGAGTACCACTTCTTTTATTAGCTAAATGCTGTTTTACATCTAAGTATATAGCGTGATCATTTGGCTCTACACCAAATATCTCTTTCGGAAGAGTTACCTCTTTGCCTGTTTCAGCACCCGATGTATTTACAATCTTTAATTTCATTTTACTTCTCAATAATTACGTATGAGCCCTTGTGACCTGGAACCGCACCACTTATTACAAGTACGTTATTCTCTGTATCAACTTTTAATATTCTAAGATTTTGCATCTTAACTCTTTCTCCACCCATTCTACCTGCCATTCTAGTGCCTTTAAATACGCGTGATGGAGTAGATCCAGCTCCAAGAGAACCTGGTGCTCTAAGTCTATTGTGCTGTCCGTGAGTCGCCTCACCTACACCACGAAAACCGTGTCTCTTTACTACACCCTGAAAACCTTTTCCTTTAGATGTACCTACTACATCTACGAATTGGCCTTCTTCAAAAATCTCCACACCGAAAGAATCTCCAACAGTTCCTTCACCAGTGTAGTCCCTTATTTCCATTACAACTCTTTTAGGAGTTGTCTTGGCTTTAGCAAAGTGACCCATCTCTGGTTTGTTAGAACTTTTTTCTTTCTTCTCTATGGAAGCTATCTGCACTGAACTGTATCCATCTGATTCCTCACTTTTAATCTGAGTAATAACATTTGGCTCACAAGACACTACTGTACAAGGCTCTTTTTTACCATTAACGGTAAAAATAGCGGTCATACCTATCTTTTTTCCTATAACACTTAACATGTCCTTAAACTTTTATTTCTACGTCTACTCCACTTGGTAACTCTAGCTTCATAAGTGCATCAACTGTTTTTGCACTAGAACTATAGATATCCATTAATCTCTTATAAGAACATAATTTAAATTGTTCTCTTGCTTTTTTGTTAACGTGAGGAGATTTCAATACAGTAAAAATCTTCTTGTGCGTAGGCAACGGAATTGGTCCGCTTACTATAGCACCTGTTGCTTTTACAGATTTTACTATCTTCTCTGCAGACTTATCAATTAAATTATGATCGTAAGACTTAAGTTTTATTCTTATTTTTTGATTAATCATTACTTCTTATGCTTTTGATGTTCCGTTTGCTTTTGCTATTATTTCTGTTGCTAGTCCAGCTGGTACTATATCGTAATTGTTGAACTCCATTGTAGATGTTGCTCTACCCGATGTAATTGTTCTCAGATCAGTTACATAACCGAACATCATAGAAAGTGGGATAAGAGCTTTTACTACTTGTGCTCCACCTTTTTCTGTCATTCCTTGCATTTGACCTCTTCTTCTATTCAAATCACCTATTACATCACCCATATTTTCTTCTGGAGTTATTACCTCTAGTTTCATTATAGGCTCAAGTATAACTGGTTTAGCTATCTTACTAGCTTCTCTAAAAGCAAACTTAGCTGCTGTCTCAAAGGAAAGCGAATCAGAATCTACTGCGTGAAACGAACCGTCAAAAAGTCTTACTTTAAGATTTTGTACTTCGTATCCAGCTAGTGCTCCATTTTTCATAGCATCTCTAAATCCTTTTTCAACTGCTGGGATAAATTCTCTTGGAATAGATCCACCAACGATTTGATTTATGAACTCAAGTCCTTCTTTACCATCATCACCAGGTCCTATCTCTACTTGAATATCTGCGAACTTACCACGTCCACCAGATTGTTTCTTGTAAGTTTCTCTGTGTGTTACAGTTTGAGTAATAGTCTCTTTGTATGCAACCTGAGGTTCTCCCTGATTAGCTTCTACATTAAACTCTCTCTTCAATCTGTCGATGATAATCTCCAAGTGTAGCTCACCCATTCCTGATATTACTGTTTGACCAGTCTCATCATCAGACTTCACTACAAACGTTGGATCCTCTTCTGCTAGTTTAGCAAGTGCCATACCTAACTTATCTACGTCTGCTTGAGTCTTAGGCTCTATAGCAACACCGATTACTGGATCTGGGAAATCCATAGATTCCAATACTATAGGTGCATTTTCTGCACATAATGTATCCCCAGTTCTAATATCTTTAAACCCTATAAGTGCAGCAATATCTCCTGCTTGCAATTGTGGAATTTGATTTTGCTTGTTAGCGTGCATCTGGAAGATTCTAGATATACGCTCTTTCTTATTAGTTCTTGTATTTAATACATAAGAACCAGACTCTAACAAACCACTATAAGCTCTAGTAAAACAAAGTCTACCAACGAAAGGATCTGTAGCAATCTTAAATGCTAATGCAGCAAATGGCTCATCTACACTTGGTTTTCTAAATGTAGGTTCTTCTGTTTTAGGGTTGATTCCCTCAATAGCTTCTACATCCATAGGCGATGGAAGAATTTCCATTACCATGTCAAGCATAACTTGTACCCCTTTATTCTTAAAAGCAGAACCACACATCATAGGAACTACTTTCCCAGATATGGTTGCAGCTCTCAATGCATCTAATATTTCTCTTTCTGTCAAAGATTCCGAATCCTCAAAATACTTCTCCATTAAAGTTTCGTCAAACTCAGCAACAGCTTCTAAAAGCTCTTCTCTAAGTTCTCTAGCCTCCTCTATAATATCCTCTGGTATTGGAATTTCTTGGAATGTCATTCCTTGATCTTCCTCATTCCAAGTGATTCCTCTGAAGTTGATTAAATCAACAACCCCTTTAAAATCATCCTCTGCTCCAATATTTAATTGCAATGGCAATGCATGACTACCAAGCATTTTCTTTACTTGAGCACATACATTAATGAAATCTGCACCCTGACGATCCATTTTATTTACAAAACCTATTCTAGGCACATTGTAATTATTGGCTAGTCTCCAGTTAGTCTCTGACTGCGGCTCTACACCATCTACAGCACTAAACAAAAAAACAAGACCATCTAGTACACGTAGTGATCTATTTACCTCTACAGTAAAATCTACGTGACCTGGTGTGTCAATAATGTTTACGTGATATTCCTGCTCTCTATAGTTCCATTTAAGGGAAGTAGCAGCAGAGGTAATAGTAATACCTCTTTCTTGCTCCTGTGCCATCCAGTCCATAGTAGCTGCACCATCATGTACCTCTCCTATTTTGTGACTAACACCACCGTAATACAGAATACGCTCAGTCGTAGTGGTTTTACCCGCATCGATGTGAGCTGCTATACCTATATTCCTTGTAAATTTTAAATCTCTCTTGGCCATCTTCCTTATGCTCTAAAATGCGAAAATGCTTTGTTAGCATCTGCCATCTTATGTGTATCCTCTTTTTTCTTTACTGCGGCACCTTCACCTTTTGCAGCTGCTAATATTTCTCCAGCCAATTTATTTGCCATTGACTTTTCATTTCGTTTACGTGAGTAGTTTATCATCCACTTTACCCCAAATGAAATTTTAAGATCAGGCTTTACCTCCATTGGTATTTGAAAAGTAGCACCACCAACTCTACGGCTCTTAACCATAACAGATGGCATCACGTTATTCAACGCTTTTTTCCAAGTTTCTATACCAGCCTCTTCTTCTATTTTCGCATCAACGATATCTATCGCATCATAAAATATTTTTCTAGCGGTTTCTTTTTTGCCTTGAATCATCATGTTATTGATAAATTTAGCAACTAAGACGTCGTTAAATCTAGGATCTGGAACGATATCTCTTTTTTTAGCTCTCGACTTTCTCATTATTTCTTAGCTTCTTTAGGGCGTTTAGCACCGTATTTACTTCTTCTCTGAGTTCTTCCTTCTACACCAGCAGTATCTAATGCACCACGAACAATATGATATCTTACTCCAGGTAAATCTTTTACTCTACCACCTCTTACCAAAACAATACTGTGTTCTTGCAAGTTATGACCCTCCCCCGGGATATATGCATTCACCTCATTACCGTTAGTAAGTCTAACTCTCGCTACCTTTCTCATTGCTGAGTTTGGCTTCTTTGGAGTCGTAGTATACACTCTCGTGCAAACGCCACGTCTCTGCGGACAAGCGTCAAGTGCTCTAGACTTGCTCTTCTTTGTAAGCGACTTACGTCCTTTACGTACTAGTTGTTGTATTGTTGGCATATGTTTATATCCGTTTTCTAAAAAGGTCTGCAAAAGTAGTATTAAAATATAAGTTTACAAGGCCTGATTTGAAATAAATGCAATATTATTTACAACCTTCATTTATAGTATATAAAACATTGTATTCATATGGCGATATACGCGTATTATTGCTCCCATACTCTAACAAAGAGTATCAATGTTATGAAGGCCTCAGGCTTACATTTTATATATTCAGACAAAATAGATAAACCAAAGTGGGACCAGCTTGTGGAGCATTCAAATAATGCTTCTGTTTTCTGCTATTCTTGGTATCTAGATTCATTTTGTAATTGGAACGCCATTATTTTAGGAGATTATAGAGGTGCTATTGCCATACCAGTTAAAAAAAACTGGGGCTTCACAGCAGTATTTCAACCTCCTTTTGTACAAAAGTGTGAATGGTTTGGTAAGGACTTGAATCAAAAGCAGAGCGAAGGGTGCTTCGCCAGAATACACCACTTTGCCAGTATCATTAATTTTAATAGCAATATAGACTGGTTAAAAGAAGGTAACCCTAGAACTAATCTAATACTTTCTTTAGGTCACTACGACAACATCTATGCTGGTTATTCTAAATCACTTGCTAAAAACATCAATAAAAACAAGCAGACAATAGAGGTAAGAGATGCTGACCAAATAGGTAATGCCGTTGAGTTGTACAAAAAAGCTTACGGTGCTCTAAACCCACACTTAGATCAAGCAGCTTATGATTCTCTTACTCTAATGGTAGCTAAAAAAGGTGATAATTTTATGTGTAAGGAGGTGTATCAAAATGGGGCACTTATAGCTGCGTTATTGTTTGCCTATGGCAAAGGGAGCTTGCACTACATTCTAGGAGCTCCTACTTCAATAGGAAGAAAGCACAACGCTGTCTCTGTAGGTCTAGATAGTGTTATACGTCAATACTCTGGCAGAAATCTAAAATTGGACTTTGAGGGCTCTTCTATACCCTCTGTCAAGGCTTTCTATGAATCTTTTGGAGCACAGAATGAACCTTTTTATGAAATAGAGGCTACAAAATATTGGATTTTAGGACTGAAACAAATCTACAAAAGAGTCTTAAGATCATAGACTAGTGGTATAGAACTCGTGAATCCCTCACCAAACTCCACTCCTATTGTTTCGCCCATCTCTCTAGCTCTTCCGTCTAAGAAACGTAAAAATCGTTTAGAGCTTATAGGCGTTTCATCTTCCTTGTGGTCTGGATTATAGAATTGAGTTTTATACGCCAAAACGCTCTCAATTTTCTTGTTTTGAAATGGAGTAATATCAATCACAAAATCCGGCGTCATATGATAATGTTGTATGTAGTGGAATATACTGGTAGGCCGATATGCCTCTTGTCTAGTCCCATCTAAAGATGTCTCTATTTTTTTTAGTCCACTTAGAAAAACCGCGTCTTTAACTAAACTTGCGGCCCTTGGGTGGTCTATGTGCCTATCGTGCGTCGCATTTGCTAAAACCATTGTAGGCTTATATTTTCTAATCATCTCTATCACTTTCAGCTTATTCTTATGTGATAGATCAAATATGCCATCTCCTAAATCCAAATTCACTCTTTCCTCAATACCAAGAATAGAAGATGCGGCGGCGGCTTCTTCTTGGCGAGTAAACTCTGTGCCTCTAGTGCCCAATTCTCCTTTTGTAAGATCAATAATCCCTACTTTTTTACCTTCAGATATTAATTTTAAAAGGGTGCCAGAGCATGCCAACTCGACATCATCGGGATGAGCTCCAAAAGCCAAAACGTCTAACTTCATATTATTATTTAACACGCAATCCTTATTCTAGTTTCGCATTTTTGATGATATACTCTATTTGATAATCCTCTATAGGGTCAAATTTCGTATCTATATCTGCATTGTACATTTTTGCCCACAGGCCATAGAACATAGTACTCGCACTTCCTCTATATTTCTTTAGTATCTCATAAGTTGTGCTACCAGTCTCCCTATGTATAAGTTTTATCAGTAGCTTACCTTGTGATGAAGTCAAGGTCTTTAGCTGAGAAATGAATTCTTCTTTTATTGCGTCCTCTGTAGCTTTAATATACTTCTTCTTAGCTTTTTTAGATGTCAGTTGATTTAGATTATCTTCCATCATTTGTATTCTAAAAGCTGCTAGTTTGGCATAAGGCATTACTTTTTTTACATTTCTAACGAGCTTTAAGTATGCTTCCTGTTCCTCTTTATTATTAAATTCTTTCAGTATAAACTCATCAAACGAGTATACATAAAATGTATCCCCATCCATATATACTCTTCTCAGTATCACTGCAGACTCTGGATCCTTGGTTTGAGCCATTGATGGTAAGCTTACCATCAATAGGCTAAATATCAGTATAATCTTATGCATCTATTACAAATGTATTCAAACGATGTGCCATTAATTTAACAGTTCAGAAAGTATTTCTACAGATTTTATCTTTCGATTTTTAGTAATATGATATTGATAATATTTCAAGATCTCGTTTAGTGTACTTTTTCTTAGCTCAGCATTTACACTAATATTTATCTCTGTTGGTCTTTCCAAAATATGAGATACTACCTCTGCCACTTGGGTAGATGTAGTGTGCAATCCGTGCTGGGAAACAAATATTCCTTCGTCTAAACTTAGGTAGGGAGTATCCCTACTATACACCCCCAATGGCTGCACGCCTAGGTGTTTAGAAAGGTTGACCAAAAAAAATATAGGATATAAACTATTGGTTTCTTCATTCTCTAATATTAGAATCTCTCTTTGCAAAAAATCAAATAGATATTCATCGCCTTGGTCAAAGGTAATGCAGTGATTCAATATCTCAGATAGGAAAAGTGCGATACTTGTCTTTACTATATCTGAATGAATATTAACAAGAAGCTGAGAATTGCGTAGTTCTTTTATTCTATTAATAGAGGCATTTGCCTTTTCATAAATGTCTAATTCTACTAACGATAATGCCAAAATCATAGACGGCCTTATGGCTGATTTGCCTTTCCTAATGCTGGGTATTATATACGTTCTAAGTCCATATTCTTTAGTATACATCTTGCTAATCACACTGTTTTCACTATAATTAGTATTATGTAATACGATAGCCTTAGTCTTTGCAATCATATATAACTATCTAACGATGAGCAGCTTAGACACTAACGAATCTTCATCATCTTTATTTGCCGAATAGATTAGGTAAACACCTGTTTTAGGTTTATTACCATTAAAATCAAGTCCATCCCATACCGCGGTTCCTCCGGTGGCTATAAGTTCGTAAACCACCCTGCCAGCCACATCCGCAATTTTTACCGTAGCATCTTCAGGTAACCCTGTGATTGTAATTGGACCTTCATATTGTGGATGTACAGGGTTAGGGAAAACTAGTGTGTTCTTATGCAACATAGATGCCTCTGTAGCATCCCCTCTAAAAGATGCTATCCCCTCACTTGTACCAAAAAACACTTCTCCTGTATTGGGTACTATACCTATACAATTTATCAAACTACTAGGTAACGGACTATTCTCTGAAGTGAAATGCAAAATGATTCCTGAGCCATCCTCTTTTACCAACCAAGCACCATTGTTAGTAGCTATCCATTTTCTATTGGCACCATCAATTTTTATATCATTTACCACCTCATTACCGAGCAGTACACCCACATCATTACCATCGTCAATTACTATTTGTTGGGCATCCGCATTCTTCCCCCCTTCAAAAACCAAACTTGGGTTATAAAAAACAGCAATTCCAGCTTCTGTTCCCACCCATATTTCATTATCCTTATCTACGGCTATTGCTTTTACATTGTTATTAGGTAGTCCACCATTGTTCTCACCAGAAGTAAGTAGCCTTCTTTGAATGGTCCCATTTGCAGTTTCCTTCATGGCTACCACTCCTATGCTGCTAGTCCTAGGTGCTATAGCCCAAAGTTGATCACTTTCGTCTACTATCATTTCCCCTAAACTAGAGGTGCCTACACTGTAATCACTCCAGGTATTGTCTGTTTTTTTTACTGCTAGGGCCTTTGAAGTTCCGTAGTTTGAAACCCATAGATTCCCTTTACTATCTAAAGCCATTCCTAGAGCTATATCCCTGTCTGCTGGGTCAGATTTTATAGTACTGTTTGTGTGGTCAAAACGAGCAACTTGCTTTTGATTTACTATTTGGGCCAATCCTCTACCAAAACTTCCTAGCCAGATTTCATCATTATTTGGGTTCACGAGTATATTGGTAACATCCGTCATGCCTACTAATGCATCACTACTCTTACTGCTATTAAACCAATTGCCGTCCTCATAGAGATAGAACCCTCTATCACTATAAGTTGGAGCAAATGCTGTAGTATACCCGCCAGCAGTCACCCACATCCTATTGCCTTGTCCCATCATATCAAAATTTGTAACGTCAAATGGACCCACAGGTCTAACATACCCATATTGTGTATTGGGGGTTCTTTTAATAAGTCCTCTATAAAATGCTCCAAACCATAAATTATTCTGATAGTCCGTAATGGCATAATCCATAAACATCTCACCTACCTCTGTGAGCACATCATTTGTACTTAATCTAGCAATACCCTCTGTTCTACAGATAATCAACTCATTATGAGAATTTACTATGCTTTTATACTTCTTTGCTAAGCCATCTCCCACCACTTCTACATTACCATTAACCTGCGAATACAATATATTTTTAGAAACGAAATACAGTTTACTATTAAAGACCTCTAAGCTAGTAGCAGAATCGAAAGAAGTCAATGTTTCCCAACTTGAAAAGTTTTTCAGATTAACACTATTGATATACGCTGGGGCGTATTTCAATCCTTCTGGTGTCCCAAGGTACAAAGTGTCATTTAGTATATCCAGAGAACTAACTCCCAAACTAGTACCACCTTGTCCTAAGTTTTGATAATCATCTACAGGAACTTCCTTATCAATATCTAAAACGACCACCCCAAAAGACGTAGCAAAGTACGCTCTATTCTCTATGCATTTTATTTCATAAATGTCTTTGGCCCCTATTAAATTATCATTCTTCAAAACAATATCAAAGTTTATAATTCTATTATTCTTAAGTAAGTCAATATTGCCATTAGCATATCCTATAACTAAAGTCTGATACACATTAGAATAAGCCATACAAGCAACTTCTGCTTCAGCAAACCCTTCGACCTTGGTTAGTCTTTCTATTTCGCCAGACGAAAGATCAAAAGAGTATATTCCTAAGTCTGATAGAACATACAGAAATTTGTCTGTTTCTACAATCTGCTTTACACTTTCATATGGCTGATGCATTCGCCAAGTATAAGTCGGTGTATTGTTCTGCGAAAAAGCACTAACTATAATAAGGCAAAAAACGAACGATAAAATTACTTTCATAACTGATTTAGTAGACAAATCTAACGTATAATAATCTCGTTTTGTTGCTCAATAATATAAAAATGGGATTAATATATGATTACTATAAAACTGCTCTTAAATTTGTCTTCTCAATGGCAAACAAAATAGAGAACAAACCACACGTAAAAATAAAGCAAAACAAGCGTATCAAACCAGATTGGCTAAAAACCCAAATACCTGGAGATGGTAAATACGCCGAGATGCTCAAGCTTGTTAAAGACAACAAACTGCACACAATATGCGAAAGTGGAAAATGTCCAAATATTGGAGAATGCTGGGGAGCAGGCACTGCAACATTTATGATTTCAGGTAACACGTGTACAAGAAGTTGCCAGTTTTGCAACGTAGCAACAGGAGCTGGAGAAAAACTAGATCCGCTGGAACCTTTTAAAGTAGCTCAATCTATTAACCTTATGGGTATTAAGCACGCTGTTATCACAAGTGTAGATAGAGATGATCTTGATGATGGGGGAAGTAACCACTGGGTTAAGACGGTGAATACTATACGTGAATTCAACCCAGACACTACTCTAGAAACTCTCATCCCAGATTTTCAAGGAAACACGGAACAGCTTGACAGAATTATAAGGGTGCATCCAGAAATAGTTTCACATAATATTGAAACAGTGAGGAGACTAACTAAAGAAGTTAGAGTACAAGCGAAATATGATAGATCTCTAGAAGTCCTAAGATACCTTAAAGAAAAAGGTATGAAAACTAAAAGTGGCATAATGTGCGGTATGGGAGAAAGTGAAGATGAAGTACTAGACACTTTACATGACCTGAAAAATTCTGGCTTAGATATAGTGACATTAGGTCAATATATGCAGCCAACACCTCGACACTTGAAAGTTGTGAACTACGTACATCCGGATGTTTTTGCTATGTACAAGAGAGAAGGTTTAAAACTTGGCTTTGGATATATAGAAAGTGGGCCATTAGTTCGTTCTAGCTATCACGCAGAAAAGCACTTATAATAGATGGATACGAA
>Ga0209713_10000387_pt1 | contig 24374 bp, 11 predicted proteins | sample ArcOceMetagenome_3_FD_187444 | JGI IMG/M metagenome (GOLD analysis project Ga0209713, IMG submission 187444) | Marine eukaryotic phytoplankton communities from Arctic Ocean - Arctic Ocean- Svalbard ARC20M Metagenome (SPAdes) (version 2) | ecosystem: Environmental > Aquatic > Marine > Oceanic... | reverse complement strand
GGGCTGGAAGCGGCGCGTCGCGGGGACGTGGACACGCTGCGACGGCTCGTCGTGGACGAGGGGTGGGACGCGAATGCGGCCGTGGACAGGCACGGGAGCGGCGCGCTGCTGTGGTCGGCGGGCGCGGGGCACCTCGCGGCTGTCAAGTTTTTGGTCGAGGATACGGGGGTGGACCCGGCGACGACGTCGCAGGTAGGACGACGGGCGTACGCGGGGCGAACCGCGCTGCACTGGGCCGCGCGTAACGGCCATGTACATATAATCGAGTACCTGGTCCACGCGCGGGGCGTGAACGTGGATACGAGAACGGCGGAGGGGACCACCGCGCTCGCGTGGGCGTGTTGGCAGGGTCGCGTCGACACGGCGCGATGGCTCGTGGAGACGGGCGGTGCCGCATTCGGCGCGGTGAACGCGCACGGGTGCAACGTCGCGATGTGGGCGGTGCAGGGCCGCGCGGGTCTTGAGACGTGCGAGTACCTTCGATCGTTGGGCGTGACGTTTCGTCTTCTAAACGCCAACGGTCACTCCGCGGTGCACAAGGCGGCGCAACGAAAGAGACGCGACGTGTGCGCATGGCTCCTGGGCAGGCGCGGCGACCACCTCGGAGACGCCATCGTCGGTGACGCGCCCGTGGAGGAGAAGGACGTCGAGGCGGCGTGGGCGAGGGCGCTCGTCGGGGCGGACCACCTCGCACCGGACAACGAGGGGTTCACGCCCGCCGACCACGCCAGACTCGCGGGCGACGCGAGGCTCTCCGCGTGGCTCACCGCGAGGCAGGCGGAGGCGTCCGCTCGAGAGTCCTCGCGATTCGCAGCCTCCGAAGGGCATGCCCACGGAGGCGAAGACAAAGACGGAGGCGAAGACAACAAAAGCGGAGGCGATTCGAGGGACGCGTCCGGGGTGGAGACGACCTACCCGCCGGCGACGTTTTACGGCGCCGCCGCCGTCGGCGACGTCTCCCTATTGAACCGGATTTTGGATACCGACCCGTACCACGTCAACCAAGACAACGGGACGGGCGCGCCGCTACATTTCGCGGTGACGTACTGTCGCGTCGACGCGGTCCGCGCGATGCTCGCGGGCGAGACGCGCGCGGCGGTGAACGTCAACCAACGGAGCAAGGCGGGCGGGTTCGGGCTGACGCCACTGCACCTCGCGGCGTCGCTCTTCCGCAAGAGACGCGTCGCGGCGGAGGCGCGCGCGGAGCTGGACGCGGCGGAAGCGGAGCTCGCGGCAGATACTATCGTCGACACGCGTGGTACGAAGGAGGAGGTCAAGGCTGCGAAAGCCGCGGAGAAGGCTGCGAGGAAGGCTGCGCACCAGAGAGCCGCCGCCGCGCGAAAGAAGCTCGCCACGCACGGCGCCGGCGCCGATGAAGCCGTTCGGGTGTACCGGCTCCTCCTTCAGTCCGGCGCGGATACCCGCGCGATCGCGACCGTGCCCACGCCCGAGGGTACCGCCGTCGGCGTCAAACCGGTCGATCTGGCGGGAGACGACGACGACGTCGCTGAGGTCGCCAGATTGGAGTCCGAGTCAGCGGAGGCTGTTCCCGCGCCGTTCCCGAGGGCGGACGCCGGCGACTGGAGCCGGGACCTGGCCAGGCCCACCGCCAAATCGAACGTGGAGTACACAGTGGGAGCGGAGGAAGGACCGGCGGGCGGGCCGAGTCTCGACGGCGATGTCGCCGCCGTGGACCCGGAGGATGCGGACGCGGTTGAGGCGCTCTTCCGCGCCGCCGCCGACGAGGCGGGTGCGGCGACGGAGATCCCAACCCGCGTGGACGTTCCGGGGGTACCCGGCGCGTTCCTGCTGAGACGCGTCATGGGCAAGCGCGCGTGCGCCGCCCTCGTCGACGTCGTGGAGTCGATGCAGCCGACGAAGGTCGAGGACGGAGCCACGGCGGTTTCGCAGCGAGGGGAGATGGCGCCGAGGAGGGAGAGCGCCGCGGAGAGGATCCTCCGAGTGGGCGACGAGGCCGACCTGTTCGACCTCCTCGTGAATGACCCGCTCGCGCTGGTCCCCGCGACGGACGGCGTGGACGGCGAGGCGTTCGCGCCCGTGGAACCCGTGCGTTGGGAGGTGCGACCGGCGGCACTCGCAGCGGTGGCGGGTAGGTGCCGGCCGAGACTGCCGAGCTCGGTCGACGGTTCCGGCGAGCCGCTCGCCCCGCTCGGCTCGGAGCTCGCGACGTCCCTGCGGTGCTACCGCTACCTGCCGGGCACCGCGTCCCTGCCGCACTATGACAAGTCCACGGTGAACGCCGACACCGGCGCGTTCAGCGCGTACACGGTCGTCATGTACCTGAACGGGGACGATCACGGCGGTGGCGTCACGAGCTTCTACGAGCCGGTGCGCTCGGACGCGGTCGAAGCCGACGACTCGATGGACGCGAACAGGTCCAAAAGCAAGCGGGGTGCGACCTGGGCCGTTGGTGGCGGGACCGCTCCGCTGTACAGGATCGTCGCGAGGGTCAAGGGCGGGACGGGCGACGCGCTGTTCTTCCCGCACGGCACGAGGGGACCGGGGCCGAACCCGCTGCACGAGGGGTCCCCCGTCTCGGGGCGCGTACCTAAATACATTTTGCGAACCGACCTGATGTTCGGCGGATAGCGGTGCTTTTTGGGTTAGGGCTTAGGGTAGGGTTTTCGCCCAAGTCATCCGCTCCCAAAGTCAACAAAAAGTCGAGATGTTGCCTATAGTGTTGGCGCAGGTCGTCGGGTTCGCCATCATCGCCACCAGGTTCAAGGCCGTGCCCGTGGGCAGGTGACGAGCCCTCACGTTAGAATAATTTTAGAACTACGATAGTCTATCAGTGTCCCTCACTCGCGAGCAGCTCGATAAGCGCGCGCACGATTGGCGTCGACGCGAGGTGAGCGCTCGGGTGGTTGATGCGGTCGAGGAGGAGCTGATCCACCCGCTGTCTCAGTTCCTTCACGAGCACGCCTATGCGCGCGGGTGCCTGGAACGTCGCCCAGCCGTCAACCTTCACCAAACCTTCGTCGTGCAGCACACGCACGTCCCCGCCGAACAGGAGCAGCGCGTACGACCCCACCATCGTGTTGTCCCGGATGTAAACCTTGGCCGTCTCCACCCGCTCGCTGTACACGATCCAACGCGATTCGTACTTGCCGCAGTGAAAGTTTACCGACGTCGGGTGCAAAAACACTCGACCGAGGTCCTTCGAGAAGTACCTCAGGTCCTTCGAGTTGTGTAGCTTCTCCACCGCGCCGCCCTGGGTCTGGGTGTACTTCGTCTCCGGATGCTTAACCCTGACGACGTGGGGGTAGAAACCGGCCACGAGCGCCGCCTTGACCACTCGGACGACGTCCGCGTTGCAGTCCGCCTCCGTGCCGCCGGACCCGCCCCGCCGCATGTTGGCGATGTATTCCCTCCGCACGAACCCAAGGTCGGCGAGGATCGCCGCGTAGTCCGCGCGACCCGCCTGCACAGCCTCGAACGCCTGTTGGCTGAGAAAATATTCGTCGCAGTATCTTCGCTCGGCGGCTTTCCCGGACGACTTGGCCTTTGACCAGCCGTTGTAGGCGGCGACCATGGTGAGATGGTCGCTCTTGTTGGAGTTGAGCGCGCGCTTAGCCTTGTCCGCGGCGTCCCTGTTGTCCTTCGGGGAGTAAAACAGCGGCCGACCGCTCATGGCACCCGCGATGGTGAGTATCGGGTCGAGGCATCCGAGCAGCGCGCCGAACAGGAGCATCTTGCCGATGCGCGCGTCCACCGGCATCTGCGCGAGGTGCCGCCCCAACGGCGTGAGCCGCTCGTCGATGTCAAACGCGCGAAGGTCCTTGAGCTCGGCGAGTGCGCTGTCCACCGACACGACGTCGGGAGGGGTCAGCGCCGCGGCCAGGGTGCTCGCCACGGGCTCGTCGGGGGCCATGGCCTTGATCGACAGGCAGAGCTTCTGCAGCGGAGTCCGGAGCATCTCCGGCGGCTGCTGCGGCGACGCGTTGGCAAACTGCGCGCGGGAGAACATGGCAAACCTGGCGCCGGGCGCGGTACGACCCGACCGACCGCGGCGCTGCTTCGCGGCAGCCTGCGAGACCCACGTGTCGGCGAGCACGGACAGGCCGCGGTGCGAGTCCCAGCACATCTCCTTCGCGCGCCCGGTGTCGACCACGTAACGGACGTCGTCAATCGTCACGGAGGTTTCGGCGATGTTCGTGGCGACGACGATCTTCCGCACACCCTTCGGAGGGCGCTCGAAGATCTTATGCTGGTCCTTGCTGGAGAGCGAGCCGTACAAGGGCAGGATTCGGAGCTCGCCCACGTCCGCCGGGTCGAGGAGCCTGGACTGCTCCAGCTTTCGAATCAGCTTTGTGATTTCAAACTGACCGGGCATGAACACGAGCACCGCGCCGAGCCCGAGATCCTTCGGCGCCTTGCCCGCGACGGGCGGCGGAACGAACGCGGCGGGGCCTTCCTCGCGCTCCACGCAGATGATGTGCGCGATGAGCTGCTCGATGGCGTCGTAGTTGATCACGGTCTGGTCCACGTTTTGAATGGACCGCTGCGTCTGCGCCGAGTAATCCACGGCGAGCGACCTGGACGCCTCGGCGAGCGCGTCGTTGCGCACCCGGTCCTCCTCGGACGGACCGAACGATGCGAAGGGGCCCAGTTCGGGCAACTCCGGCGGTAGCTTCGTGGTGGGTGGTTTCACCTCGTATGTGCTGTTCTCGTCGGCGAGGTCCCAGTCCTCGGGGACGTCGTCGCCGCCGTCCTCCTCTCCTTCTTCATCTTCTTCGTCGTCCTCGTCGGCGTCCTCAAGCCCGAGCGCGACCCTCTCGCGCCGCCGCTGTTTCGCCTTCTCCGCGAGCGCTGCCTGCGCGGCGACGTCTACCCGCTTTACGCGCTTAGCCTGGTCCTCCTTACGCTTGGCGTAGGGTCCTCCCCGTCCGACGGCGTGTCCGGTCATCTCGAAGACGTCCTCCAAAAAATATTCGCGAACGGGGTGCGTGAACCCGGGGATGTGAACCTGCGTCGTGGGCACCCCGGCGACGCGTGATGCGGCGCCGGGATGCTTAAAGTACCGGTCGAACAGATCCGCGTCCGCGGTGGCGGACATGAGCACGACCTTGAGCTTCAGGTTCTTGGCGAGTACCTTACGGAGGAGCAGCAGGAGTAAATCCGAGTCGACGGATCGCTCGTGGACCTCGTCGAGCACCACGTGCGTCGTGTGTTTGAGCGTCGGGTCCGAGAGCAGCCGCCTGAGCAAAACTCCCGTGGTGCAGAACAGCAACCTGGTCCGTTGGCTCTGCTTGGACTCGAGCCGGACGGAGTAGCCGACGACGTCGCCGCAACGCTCGCAGCGCTCAGCGGCGACGCGCTCGGCGAGGCCGATGGCGGAGATTCGCCTCGGCTGCGTGACGACGATATTCGTGGCGCCGCCCGCGCCCTTTGAGATTTCGTGCTCCAAGATGAACTGGGGCACCTGCGTGGACTTACCGCACCCGGTCTCGCCGCTGAGGACCACCACGGACGCCCCGGCCACGGCGCGCGTCACCTCCTCCCTCGAGTTACTCGCGGGCAGGTTCGACCGCTGCGTCATCATCGAGAACGCGTCACCCTTCTTACCGGTCCTGAACGCGTCCATGTACGCGGTCAGCGCGTCCGACAGGCGCTTATTCTCCGACACGCTCTCCGCGGGAGACATGGACGGTCGCTCACGACGCGTGGGCTTGTCGCTAGAGGGCCGATGGGGCGCCTTGCGCTCCGGGGCGGACGCGGCGGCGGGTTTGGCGGTGGTTCCCCGCGACGCGGGAATCGCTTTGGTCTGAGGGTCGGTTTTCGTCCCGCCGACGGGAGCTCGTTCGCTCTCGCCACCCGCGATCATCCCGCCCGCAGCCTCGAGCAGCGTGTAGACGCACGGCGTGCCCACGTTCTCGGATGCGAGTTCCGCGAGCTTGGACGTCGCGGCACGGAAGCTATCTCTCATGGCGCCCCTCGCGTGGAACGCCACAGCGGGCGGCTCAGTAGACGGGTACCCGCATCCTTCAAATCTGTACACCTCGAGAGTGGCGCGGATCCCGGACTCTGTCTCCACGTCCACCGCGACGCCCGCGCCGTCGCACAGCGTCCGCACCTTATCCTCGCCGACGATCGCCTTGATCGCCGTGAGTTCCTCGAGCCAATCCTCGGCGTCGGCATCCGACCCACACCCCGCGGGCCATCGCGAAATTTCGGTAGAATCCGCGAGGAGAGAACCGAAAAGACTCGCCAGCGCGCCCTCCCTGTTCCCCGCGTGTTCCTTCGCGGCAGCCTCGCACGCCGCGCGCGAGTATCCACGCTCCCACAACCACGCCGCGTCGCCATCCTCGGGGCGCGCGTCCTCGTCCCGCGATGAAGACGCCCCCGCCGATGGAACCGTTAAATCACCGGCGCTCTTCTTATTCTTGTTGAGCAGGACCACGCCGCCGTCGTTGACGGACTGCGGCGCGTACGTCGCGGGTAACCGAGACTCGGGCACGTGCACGCACAGCCACGATATGGCCGGGTCCATGTTGGCGATGTCGCTCGATTTCGTCGCCCTGGACGCGGCCACCGCGTCGTCCCTGTGGAAGCCCAGTCGCGTGAGTTTGTCGCAGAGAGCGTTGACTTCGTCTTCGTCGTCGGTGTTGTCCTCGCCGAGGTCCACGTCGTCGTCGTCTTCGTCCGAGTCTGACACCCACGTCTCCCGCAGGATGGACTCCACCAGAACCCTCTTGTCCTCGCTCATCGTGAGCACCTGGGCGGCCTCGGCCTTGCCCCTGGCCTTGGCCCGCGCTATCCTCTCCTCCTCCCTCGCGGCTCTGGCCTTTTGGTGTTCCAGCCGTCTCTTCTCAGCCTCCTCCGCATCGGCAAAGGTGTTCTTATACTCGCCGGGTAACAGGCGCTGTAAGGGCAGGTTCTGCGCCACCGCCGCGAGGGCCACGACGCTAACCCTGTGCTCAGCCTCCTGCTTCGTGGCGCAATTTTCCTTCCACCAGAACACCCTGTCCTTCTCGGTCTTGCCCTGCTTGTCGCGCAGCACCAGCTTGCACGTCCAGCCCCCGTCGACTTCGTGGGACTTGAACAGCGGCGCCTTGAGGTCTTTTCTTCTGGTCTGGACGAACTCGCGGAGGATGGTGGACGGGAGTTTGCAGCTCATGCGTTGCATCGGGGCCTTCTCGCCCTTCTCCACAGCCTCCCTCGCCTTGTCCTCCTTGGCCTTGGCCGCCTGCTGCTGGATGAGCGCAGCCTTGGCGGAGATCTTCTGGCCACCGCCGCCGTCCCCGTCCCCGCCGCCCACGGTGGTGGCCTGCTCCGCGACGACATCCGCGTGCTGCTTCTGTATGTGCTGCTTCAGCCGGTCCTGCTGTTTGAATATCCTGTCGCAGTGCGGGCACGGGAGCTCCTTGTTGTCCTTGAGCGCCGCGAAGTTGGGATCGGCCTTGGTGCTGCAAGCGCCCGTCGAGAAGATGCCCTTCTTCGCCTTGGCCAGCGCCTTCTTGGCGGAGTTGGTGGGCATGGCGACGCCCTTCGTGCAACACCTACTCCCCACCCACCCTACTCCCGTCCCGGCCGCCGCGTGTGATCCGCACGACGCGAGAGGTGAGGTCGCGTGCGCCTCGCTGTGAGGCCTCGAGTCCACCATCAGGGTTATTTCGTGCCGACTTCGGCAGGTCCAAGTTTTTGTTAATAATAACCGTAGCCTCAACGTCGAGGGCACGACCCCGACGAGCGCGATGGCCTCCGAACCGCTGCTGTCGGGTTACTCCAGCGATACCATCGGTTCATTCGAGCGATGGGTTCGCCGCATGTGGGGTCTCCCCACGGGTCAAGGCTTGTGGGCGGAGCACCCTTCCGTGGTTAGGCGAGGATTGTTTGGCAATGTATTCGGCCGACGGGCGCCGGGTTTCGTCAAGCGCGGCGTGATGCACGAGACAGCCAGTTGGGAGGAGGCCGATCGCGAGACTGGAAGTAGCCTGGAGTGTGGCCCAGGTCATAAGTTGGGCGGAGGACACAGAGAATACGAGAAGCGCCGGGGCTACGACCTCAAGCTTCACAGGTTCGATATGAAGCAGCAGCTGAAGTTGCAAGCGCCCGAGGGACGCGATGACGCCTTGAGGAGCGTGAGCCTGGGTGAGGACCTGTGGCACATCCTGACCGTCGACATGAGTCTGCCGCGACTGCTGATGCTGGAGATCTACGCCGAGTTCTTCTTCATCCTGATGGGAGCCGTGCTGCTCACCCTCGTCGCCGCCGCGGAAGGGGCGAGCCTCGACTCCACACTCTTCGGAGAGAAGCTGCTCCTCTCCTTCACCACGGTTCGCATCTCCACGGACTCCGTGTACGGCTGGGAGGAGAAAACACCGAGTACCAAGCCCGAGATCGTCATCCTCGCGCTTCTCGGATGGTTCCACTGGCTTTTACTCTCCATCGCCGGCGCCATCATCGTGACGAGGGCGTTGAAGCCGCTGCAGCAGGTGGCGTTTGCGCCGGATGCAATAATGAACGACGAGGAGATCTCCGTCCGTCTCATCACGCTGCGACCTTCCGTGCTGCTGTACGATGTGCAGATTCACATGAAGCTGATCGCTGCGTATAAAGACCCGGAAACTGGGAACTTTGTCGGCGCGCTCAGGCCCCTGGAGATCGCGCACACGAAGGGACACTACGGTCTCTTCAAACATTTCCCGATGACCGCCCGGCACGTCAACTCTCCCACTTCGCCGCTGAGAGATACCACCGTCGACCACATCATGCTCTTGGAGGTGACCGTGACGGCGACGGACAGTAACGGTAACCCAGTATTCGCCGGCGCCAACTACCATCCCCCAAACTCGCACATCGTCAAGTCGTCGTGTCACCAAGGTGCGTATGGCGAGCGCCTGTATCCTCGGCTGCTGCGAGGAAAGTGGCGAGACCAGATGCGGCCCTTCAAGGAAGCCAACACCGGCGCGCCGTTCAAAGCCACGGACCTCCCACTTTACGTATACAACATGGACAATTTCCACGTCATCGAGCACGATAAGAATGTCGCCGACGATTCCGCGGTGTGAAGTTAGTTGGTACTTGTGTTGTAACTCATCAGTTTAGTATTGTACTACACGCGGGCAAAAGGCCCGTCTACGTCGGTTTGTATCCAATCATCAGGCGGGCACGGTCCTCCGTCCCCGGTACGCCGTGCACGCGTGCATGTCCGAAAGAAGACCCAGCACCGTACCCACGTCCCTCGACACGATGTCCTTATCGCTCCACAGGTGCATCGGCGACATCGCGGGCTGGTTTCGAAGCGCCTCCATCGCCTTACCAACGTTGTGCAGGCGGGCGGCGCCCGCTCTCGGCTGCCACGTCACCCCCGTCAGCTCCTTCCGCTCCAGCAGACGCACGAGCTCGCACAGCAGCGTCCCGTCGCTGCATGCCGCCGCCAGCTCCGCGGCGGGCCTCGACTTGTGTCTGGTGAACTCAGCCTCGAACTCGGAGGTTCGGTCGGTCGTCGCGCCATCCGCGCGGCGCAGAGAGACGCCGAGCCCGTCGATCCATCGCGCCAGTCTCACCGCCTCTCGGTCATCCGCAGTCCAACCGTTGCCATCCTTCTCTTCGTGGTCGGACGGGGGCGATGACCGCCTCAGGTAGTTCGCCGAGCCCGGTCGCGCACGATCCGGCGTGACGGAGCGCGGCGGGGTCTGCTCGAACGAGACGCGCTCGCCCTTACGCCGCCCGTGACGCTCCTGAAACTTTCGCATCCGCTCCGCCGTCGGGGACTTCGTCGACGCCCCCGAACGGGGTTGCGGGGTTTCGTCAAAGAAATGCGCCTGGCGGAGGGGCGGCGCGGTCGCCGGTGGTGGCGCGGCGGTCGGCGGCCGGTACACGCTCGCGATGGGGGAACGGTGGGACGTCGCGGATCGGCGCGGCGGCGGCGGCGAGGGCGGCTCCTGCGACGCCGTGTACCACCTCCTCCCCGGCGCCGGTTCCTCACCCTCGCGCCGCTTGCCCGCGCTGGACGCGCGCGCCGCCGTCGCGGAGGTGAACCCCGCGTTCACCGCGGTCTTGTTCGCGGCGAGGATCCTTCGTTTGGTCGCCGCAGCCTTCTCGGCGACGGATTTTCTGGGCGTGCTCGGCCGCTCGGGTCGTCGCGCGTCGTTGTTGTAGTGCTCCGCGACTGACTCCGCCGCCGCCGCAGCGGACTCTGCCGCCAGGTTCCTCTCAACCTCCGGGACGCTCACCCTGCGCCGCGGGAAGCTCGAAGCCTCCCATGTGTTATCCCTGGGAACCTCGCCGATGCGCGTGGGTTTGAACGGGACGGTCGGGTGCAATCCGCCGGCGCCCGGCCGGTCCATGTCCTCCGCGAGCTTCTCCTGCCACCCGGATAAAGCCTCCGCGGCGGCTGCTCTGACCGCGGCTTCCGCCTTTTCCTCGGCAGACTTGGCCATGATGCTCGCGCCGAGGCGCACGGGTCGTTCGGGACGAGGCGGGGTCTTCGTGGGGTCGGCGTCGTCGTCGTCGTCCACCGGCGCGGGCTTCGGGTGGTATCCCCACCCGTTGCTCGGCTCCTCCTCGGGATCCTCAAAGTCGTCCCGCGAGACTTCGCCGTTCTCGAGGTGCCCGAACCGTTCCAGAACCCTGTGCGGGGAGGCGTCCGGCGGTGGCGGGGGAGGCAACGGCGGCGCGGGGCGTCCCATGCCAATCTCGGGCATGTACGGCGTCTCGGGGTCCCAGTACTGCTGCGACGTTCGCGGCGGATGCCCGTCGTAAAAGACCCTCACGTCCTCGAGCAAACCGAGCACCACTCCGGGCACGCCCGCGGCGACGTCGTCGTGGTTGAACAGGAACCTCTTGGACATGAACCTGTGCCTCGCGAGCCGTTCACACGCCCTGCGCACGTTCGCGATCTTGGTCCCGTGACTCTTCGGCGGGCGGAACACGCCGATGACCGGCACGCCCTCAATCGCGGCGACCAAATCGCAGAGCAGTATCCCGGTGGACATCTCCGGGCACAGCGCGGCGAACGCGCACCGGAGCCGCTCGGCGTCCAGGAGTTTCATCTCGTGGAGCCATCGGGTGATGCTCGACTCCAGCCGCTCGATGGAGGCGTCGGAGTACGCGAGGGCTTCGTACCCGTTGAGCGCGCGGCCGCGTTCGTCCGTCTTGTTGAACCCCTTCGACGCGGTTCCGTTTTTTGGAAACTTCTGGACGCTCTTTGGCGCGCCCACGGCTGGCACGGGGACGAACTGGTACTTGCTCGACGTGCGCGTCGGGTCCGACCCGAGCTTCGCGTCGTGCGCGGGTGATCCCTTGACCACGCCGACGACCGGTGACCCGCCCGTGACGGCGACTTCGTCCCCGCGGGGCGACGAATCTCGGTCATCGGTTCCTTCCACCGCGGCGGACTCGAACCTAAGCCTCTGCACCGAGGGTGGATCCGCGGGGTTACGGGCCTTCCAGTCCGCGGGCGCGGCGCCCCTCGAGTAGCTCCGCTGCTCCGGGATCGCGTGTTTCACGTACCAGAGCAGGCCGAAGATGTTCTCGCGCATGCCCTTGAGCATGCCCTCGGTGGACCAGGTGAGGTTCGGGGGTATGGGCCCGGGCATCGTGCGCAGGGGAACGAGCGCGCGCTCCACGTTCGCGCGCGCCACCGCGAGCGTCCGCGGGCACCGATCGCGTCGGCCCAGCGGCGGCGCACCCACGAGGACGGTCATGAGATCCGAGAGTAACACTCCGTTGCGCAGCGGGTTGTTCAGTAAATCCGCGGCTTCCTCCCGCGCCAACACGCCGAGCCGGAGGGACCGGAGCCACTCCCGCACCTCGTCGTCGCGCTGCCTGGCGGGAGGCATCGGAGGCGGAGGTCCCTCGCGGTACTCGAAAACCACCGGCACGTTCCCAGCCTTGGCTGCGGCCCTCGCGGCCTTCTCCGCGAGGGTGTCCACTTTCGTCCGCCGGCGAATCGGGGATTTCGCAGGCCTCGCGCGGTTTGGGGACTTGAAGTGTCGAGCAGACGCCGGGCCGCCCGCCGCCGCCCGCGGCGAGTACGCGCGGTAGTCCGGCGCGGGCGGGTCCTCACCGGGCCGCGGGGCGGCGCGCGCGGGGCGGGGCGAGACGCTCCTTGCGCGCGTCGAGTGTGGGGAATTGTTAGAGTGGATCCCGTGCGGCGATCCCATCATCGGCGCGGGTGACTTGTCGCGGAACCGAGGCGCCGACGTGGCGCGCCTCCTCGCGTCGCCGCCCTCGTTCGGCGACACGTACCCCGAGTTGGTGAAGGCCGGGCGCTTCTTGAGGTCATCCTCGCTCCGACGCGGGTGCTTGAGCCTCGACTTGTCCACGTTCGGTGACCGGTCGCCCATAGGCGACCGCCGCGCCGTTCGACTGAGCGGGCGCGCGGGACCATTCGAGAAGGAAAAGCCGCGCCTAGTCGCCGATACCCTCTGCGCCGCGTCCGCGAGCGGTGACGGGACGCCGCGGTCCTTGAGGGTGGTCCCCGGCCGTGCCCTGCGCCAGTCGTGGCCGCTGACGTCGGTGTCGAAGCTGAGCTCCGCGGCGGGCGCGGACGATCTGCTCTTCGTCGATCTGCTCTTCGTCCCCGTCTTTGTCCCCGAGCGGAGCGAACCGCCATCCGCCGTCGGGCTCTTGTTCCCCGCCAACCGCGTGTCGACCCTTCGCGAAACCACGCACCGCTCGCGCCTCGCCGGGAACCCTTTATACGCGAGCTTGATGTCGTGAAGGAGCCCCCACACCACCTCGGCGTCGCCCTTGGCGATCTCGGCGGCGGACCACAGGTACCTGGCGTTGGTCACGCCACCCCGCCGCAGCGCCGCGAGCGCCTTGTTTATGTTGTGCATGCACTCCTCCTTGACCTTCGGCCGTTGGATCAACCCCCCCATGAACGCACCCTCCAGCAGGCACACCAGATCGCCCAATAAGATACCCTTGGCCGCCTCTGCCTGCACGTGCGCCGCCTTTGGCAGCCGCGTGATTTCGCACCCGCCGTGCTTACCCTCCACCACGTCGGCGCCCGTGACGTCCAAACCGAGGGACACGAGCCACACCACGAGGCTCTGCTGGTTCGGGTTGAGGTCCACGATGGACATCTTGCCGCTCCAAGCCTGCGCCGCCTCGCCGGAAGTCGGATAACCCGCGGCGTACGCAGCCACCGGGGAGCCGCCGTGACCCTCAAACGCATAGCCGTAAGCGTTTCTCTCCAGCGCACCCTTGTTTTTGGTTTCAGGCGGCGCCGTCTCCGTCTCCACGTCCGCGTCCGCGACGTTTATCTTCTCCGCCGCGCTCCTCGCAGCCTCCCTGACGGCGTCCTCGTCGCGCGGATGGGACCTTTCCGCGGTGTCCGGGTAGGACCTATCCGCGGCGTGTTGTCCCACCCTAGGCTGTTGTCCCACCCTAGGCTGTTGTCCCTTGGGCGTATCCGCGGCCCACTCGCTCAGCGACCCCTCCGGCGACCCCGTCGTTCCCTGCCTACAAGACCGTGGTGGCGACGCCGGGAACTCGGGGCGCGTCTTGGACGGCGATAGGTTCGAGTTCCGCGCGAACCTGGAGAGGACGTTGGACGCTGGATGCGGGCCGCTCGCCACGGGGCTCGCGGGTATGGATCGGGAGAGAGCCTCGAGGGCGCGGGTGCCCTTCGCGCTGGGCGCCGGCGAGGGTTCGTGAGGGACCCCACGGGATTCGCCCCCGAGGGCGTCGCGCATGAAGTCAAGGACGCGCACCGTGGCGGGCAGGTCGCCCCTCGCGATCCTCGCCGCCGTCGCGCTCACCGCGACGAGCATCTCGGTCCTGTCCACGCGTCGCCTCGGTCCTCCGGGTGAAGTCGCAGTGCTAGCGGTGCCCCGGTCCTTGTTGCCACCCAGGGGAAGGTCCGCGTGCTTGGCGAGCGCCTCCAGCGCGAGCTCGAGCCGTTCGGCGTCGGCGTATTCGTCCGAGACGCCCGTGCCGACGCGGTCTCCCGGCTGGGGGACGGACTGCGGTCCGAGCAGCATGGCCGCGAGCTCGCAGATCACCTCGCCGTCGCGCAGGTCCTCGGGCTTGCTCGCGAGCAAACATCTGCGACCGGGGAGGGTGTTGACCCAGTACACCAGCCGCTGAGCCTGGGATTGGGGAAAGACGCGGGGGCACTCGCGGGGGTCAGGCTCGGGGAGGAGGAGGCTCGACGCAATTTTCGGGCTGGTTAGATTAACATCGCGAGCGGGATCGGGCCCGGTTCGGCGCCCCCGGCTCGCGCGGGCGTGGACGCGCGATGATTCGAACGGTGCCGGTGGGTTCAGTCGGCGCGTGAGACGTACCTCTTGCTCGAGGGCCTCCTTTGATTCGCCGCGTGTGTCTTGGCGCGACATGACGGCGTCACAGACCCGCCCTGCAGCCGGCAGGTGGCGCCCGGCAGATTGTAATCAACACGTGCTCCAACGGGCTTTGGGGCGTCCACGCGGGCGGGTTTCGGGGCGCCTGCGCTAGGGTTCGGACGCACGCCACGCGCCACGCGTATGCAGGCCCGGCTCCACTCCACGAACCGGCACGCGCGAGCGTCAGTGCCGCTATGGGCGGGTCTTCGAGCCGGCGAGAGCCGATTTTCAACATCAAGAATTCGTTTTGGTTATGGGCACTGGCAGACTTTTGGAGCTTCACTTGTATAACAGGACATCGTGTATAACAGGACAAACGACGACGACGATAACACGAAGTACGCCTCCTACGCCGCCGCCGCGGGTTCGAACTTCCGCCCGTCTTCGCCGAAGATGTACCGAATGTACTTGTTCACCCAGTTGAGTTTCGCCGCTTCGCCGTCGGTTTTCCTGTCCTCAATCGCGCAGCTCGGCTTGCCGCTCTCGGGATCCTTGACGCACTGGGTGTAATCGGGCGCGACGAGGACCCCAGCGCCCGCGCCGCACTCCGCGATGCACGCGCCGAGCCTGCTGTGCTCGTACCCCTCGGTCTTTAAGATATCGTGCGCGACCATCTCGCCCATCTGCCACGCGAACTCGCCAGCCTTGGGATGCGGCTTGCCCCCAACCGCAATGCCGCAGCAGTCGCCCACGCAGTACACCCCATCCTTGCCCTCCACGCCGTTCGTCGCGATGTCCACCGGGACAAACCCGCGAGTGTTGCACGTTCCGGTAGCCTTCACGAAATCGGGCGCGCGCTGCGGGTAGACGGACCAGATCTTAGAGCAGGTCATCGAGTCACCGTCTGCGAATTTTGCGACGGCGCCGTCCTCGACGGACGCGATCGCCTTCTCGGGGATGAACCGCACGTTCTTCTCCTCGAACAGTCGCGTGAACACTGCCCTCGCGGGGTCCGGTAAAGGCCACGCGACTGGGGCGGTGACGACGATGTCCACCTTGTCCCTGACGCCCGCGCGGCGAAGGACGTCGTCCGCGATGAACGCAGCCTCAAACGGCGCCACGGGGCACTTGTAGGGAACCGCGCCGATGGCGACGAGGAGGGTCTGGGTTTCGCCCGCGCGGGCCTTGGCGACGATGTCATGAACGTCGGATCGCTGGCGTTCGATGCTGTCGTGCGAGTACATGTCGAGCGTGTCCGCCATGCCCGGGACGGAGGACGGATCGCCCACGACTCCGGGGGAGAGGACGAGGTGGTCGTACCCGAGGGCGGTGCCGTCGCCGAGGACGACCTTCTTGCCCTCCATGTCGAGCGACGCCACGTCGGTGTCTAGCAGCATAGACACGCCCGGGAACTGCGCCCCGCACTTGCTCAGATCCCACGTGGTCTTCTCGGTGTCAACCCGCCCGGCCCACGCGTACTGCCACGTTCCGCCGATCGTAAAATACGACTTGGCGTCAACGACGGTGACGTCGAAGCCCGAGTCCTTCGCGTCCGCGAAGGCCTTGGCGCATCCGAGGCCGCCGAAGCCGGCGCCGATGATGATTATTTTTTTGGGCATAGCGTTGCAGAGAGGGAGGACGTCGGCGCAAGCCTGCGCTTGGAGTGTCTTTTGGTTTATTACTGTGTGCCCATTTTGGTTGTGCCGGGGAGTCGTTGTTAACATTTATCGTGAACGAGTGACAAATAGACAGAGATCTTAATCATAATTGTAAAAGCATTCGAACTGAAAGCGCGTACTCGTAATAGCCTCGCTGTGATTTTAACGCCGCGCTCAGGCTGCAGCAGCTACTCCACTCGAAGGCCGACCTCCACGTCAAGAAATGGGACATCCTCATCGCGTTTCGTCGTTCACAGCCTCCCCACAGCTTTGTAGTGCGCCACGCTGCTGTTGCAGATCTGCACGAACTTGTCGGCGTCCAGGGACGCGCCTCCCACGAGAAACCCGTCGATGTCGCTGTACTTGGCCAGGTCTTCGCAGTTGCCGTCGTTCACGGACCCTCCGTACTGGATCCGCGTCGCCTTGGACACCTCCTCCGACACGTTATCCACCAGCCACTGGCGAATGGCGGCGTGTACCTCCTGCGCTTGCTCCGGCGTCGCCACCTTACCCGTGCCTATCGCCCAGATGGGTTCGTACGCGATGACAACCTGGGAACCCCACGACGAGTGCTCCCTGTCGTCGATCTCGTCCGCCACCGCGCGGAGCTGCGCGAAGATGACCTCCAGCGTCTTCCCGCCTTCCCGCTCCTCCAGCGACTCGCCGACGCACACGATCACGTTGAGGCCGTGATACCTGGCGTGCGCCACCTTTTTGCCCACCGTGGAGTTATCCTCGCCCAGCAAAGTCCTGCGCTCCGAGTGGCCTATGATGACCCACGGGACGTCCAAATCCTCCAGCATCTCGGCGCTAACCTCGCCGGTGAACGCACCCGTGTCCGAATCGTAGTGATGAGTCGGGTCCTGGAGGTTGTATTCCACCCAGGCGTTCTGTGCCGCCACCTTGAACCTCTTCGCGTCCAGCGCCTCGACAGCCTGGTCGATGTACAAAAACGGTGGTGCCACGACGATATCCACGTTGTCCGCGATCTCACCCGCGTTCAGCCCCTTGCACAGCTCCGCTATACTCTCCCGATTTCCGTTGCACTTCCAATTTCCTCCCACGATAAATCGGCCGGTTCCCTCGTTCCTCACGACGAGCGACGTGCGTGCGAACGCGCGTGGGGTCTTCGAGGCGCATCGCGTGCGGAAACCCGCGTGAGACCCGCCGAGGCGGAACGCGGAATGTGTCAGGGAGGACGTCATCGCTCCAGACGGGGTGCGTGCGGGAGTGTTGCTTACTCCGTGACACACCGATCGTGCTATCCTGTCACGCGAGATGATGACACATCAGGGATCCTTGAGCAAATACAGTATAATTATGACGTTTCAATGGGTTTCAGTCAGAAATGGCGCATAAAACTCTAAATCCCACGAGCTATAACGAACTGTGTACTGTAGTGCTGTTGGAATCAGAGAAAGAAAAGATGAGTTTGGATATTAAAAAGTATGACCACTCGCCAGTCGTTTAATATATACACGTCGCCGCTCGAGTTCCCGAGAACCTAAACAGCACTGATGGACTCCTGACCCGCTCGACGCGACGTGAGCAGACTCCGGGCCATCAACCCGAGTTTCACGAGGCAGCAGAACGAGACGAAAACACCTACGAAGGTGAAGCCGCCGAACATCGCGGGCATGTCATCCGACAAGTCGTACTCAGACCCCTTAGCCTGACCTGGTGTACCCTCGCTGGACGGGTCGTTGATGTAGTTCGGATCCCGTTCGAGGGCCTTGGAGAAGTCCTGCCACGACTCGCCGATCTGAGCCTCCCAAGAGGCGCCGAATCCGACGGATCCAGAGCCCTTCCAGATGTTCAGGATATCGGCGATTGTCGTCGCCGGGCGCCTGTCCAACAAAAACTTGATCACGAGCTCGCCGATGCAGTTGTTCCTGCAGTCGTCGTACCCGGCGTCCTGCATCTCGCGAATCATTTTGTTGTCCACGGAGTCCTCCCCCATGTCACCAATCTTGAACGCGGCGTTCCCGGGCAGGCCGCAACGTTGTTTGCACTCCGTGTTCTTCTGCGTCCACTCGTTAGGACCGTTGTAAGGCGTGGTCCATCCGGTGACCACGGCGGGCATGATCGTGTTCATGGCGTAGTACTCCGCGTCGCCCTCGCCGAAGCCGTTCAGGTTCCTCCCGGGGCTGCGCATGGGATCCATCCCGGGGCACCCCGCGCCGTAAACCTTTTCCTCGATCTCAGCCTGCGTGTACTCGTACCCGTTGCCGCACGCGTAGAAGACGACGACTTTTTTTACGAGCCGGAACTCGGCGGGTAAATCGGCGAACGCCGCGATGGTTTTGGACGCGTACACGTCATCGATTCCGCACTTGTTCTCCACGGTGACGTCGATGGTGTCGAAACGAACGGCCGGGTCGACGTCGCCGGAGACGAGGCCTTGTTGGAGACAGTGGATGTACTCGTGCATGACGACCTTGACGCCGAACGAATTGCTGTCGGATTCGACGAGGTGGTTTTCGTCGTCGGGATCGAACGGCCTGAGGTAGATGGTGCAGATGCCGGTGCCCCACATCAGGTCCGCGCCGCCGTCGGGGTTGGGCTTGGACATCTTGTCGTTGATGTTCTCCATCTGGGACATCATCGGGACGGCTGGGCAGAACCCAGGGCCACCCCACATCCACGACACGATTAACAACGGGCCAATTATGCCAAGCAGCAGAATAACGGCGAGCACGCCGGATTTCCACGTCATCGCGGGGGTGGCGCCGGTGCCTTTAGACATGTTCGCGTCGCTGGTCGTTGAGCGAGGGGACATAAAGGGGACTAGCCTGCGCATTATGATATGCCGGACAAGTGTGCGCTGACTCAGATCCACGCCAAAATCTGAAAAACGTGGAAAAACGTGCAAATTTTAGACGACACAATTGAAACGCTCTCCGAATTCAGATTGAACATGTGATTAACAGTTAGGAAATATATGTCAGTTAGCAAATACAGAGTTGACTTGTCCAAGGTATTATGATAGTGTTACATGGGAATTCAGTTACTCTTATATTTTCAACCTCAATTTGCGGCAAATACGGTTGAAACTCGGGAGTTGGCTGCTTGGGCCGTTGACAACGTCAGATTCAGATTAGCACCAAGATGCCGGGCCGCACGCCCCCGCGGAAGGCTTCGAGGAACTCTGGATCCGGCTTTGGAAAGCGCTTCAAGGTCGCCAAGATGCCGTTCAGCCCCGAGCCCGCGGAGAAGAAGAAGAAGGACGGCAAGGGCGCGTCAGCGGGTTCGCGCGACCGCGATGGGTCCGCCGGGAGATCAAGGAAGGCCACGGGGAAGGGCCGGGGAAGGAACGGGAAGGCGAACGTCGACGAACCGGTGAATAAGGTGCGCCGAACATCTCGCGTTTTCAAGGATAGATACATCGCGGCGCTACGAACGCGTCGCCCCCGCCCCCGATCCTCGCACTCCACCCGAACGGACGCGACATCTGAGCGGACATATCGGGTGACAACGACACATCTAACCTCCGCCGTCCCTCCGTCTCCGCCTTCGCAGTACGGCGTGTGCAAGACCAGGATTAGCACGCAGCTGTCCACCATTCGAAGAGAGCAGCACCACATCGACGCGTACGAGATGGACGGATGGAAGGGAGCGAGGTGCGCGCCGCGTCCCTCGAACCACGACCCTGACTCTCCCGTCATGATGACCCACCCACCCAACCCTGACATTCAAATCCACCCATCCGCGTCACCACCCGCAGCCGCGAGAAGCTCCGCCCCGCGGACGAGATACGCAAGTCGCAGGTCAAGATCTTCAACTGCAAGATCAAGGTCCGCGAGCTGTTCCGCGGCATCGACATGGACACCGGCGAGCTCAGCTTCAAGGGCCACATCGAGGAGGACACCGGCGAGGTGGATGTCGAGGACGTGGTGTGCGCGACGTGCCGCGACGGCGACGCCGACGACGACAACGACATCCTCATCTGCGACGGGTACTGCGACCGCGCGTTCCACCAACACTGCGTGGTACCCAAGGTGCGAACCGAGGATATCCCCGACGAGTGGCTCTGCCCGCTGTGCGACGCGCGGGTGGATGCTTTTTACACCCTCAACGCGGACTTTGACCTCGAGCTGGACGCGGCGGATGCCACCTGGCGCGACGTCTTCCCCGAGGAGGCCGACCTCGACTCGCGAAAGGAGGGACCCGGGCAGGCGAACGAGCCGAGGGACGGTCCGCCGAAGAATGGCCTGTTGGACGAAAACTGGGGCAGCGACGAGGAGTCCGACGAGGACTTCGCAGCGGGCGCGGACGGCGACGACGGGCGCGACGACGAGGACGAGCCGCTCTCCGGGTCGGCGCACTCGGACTCGGACGGCGACGACGACGGGGACTCGGGCGAGCGGCGGAGGGTGCGTGACGCCATGAACACCGACGCTGAGGTGTGCGTCGGTAAGCGCCGGAGGCATGTGGTGGATTACCGCAAGCTGAACGACGAGATGTTCGGCGACGACGAGGCTTTCGAGGGGGAGGCGGAGGATGAGCGGAAAGGCGGCTGGGGTCCGTCGAGCCCGCGGGGTAAGGCGAAGGGCGGCGTCGCGATCGATCGAGGGGGCGAGGGGCGCGCTCGTAAGAGGGCGAAGCGGGTCAGCGCGGGCGGGATCGGGCTGTCGGGCGGCGGTAAGCGCGCCGCCCCGACCCCCGCGTCCCAACGAAGCCCGAGGGCGACCTCGAGGGCCCAGGCTGGCGACGAGAAGACGCCGAAGAAGAAATTCCCCGACGGCGTTCGCGCCGCGCTGGAGGCTTCGTTCCACGCCAACAGGTTCCCCTCGCACGACGAGATGGTATCCGTCGGGAACTCTATCGGGTTGACCGACCACCAGGTGAAGGTGTGGTTCCAGAACCGTCGGCGACCGAAGAAGCCCCGCGGGGACAAGGAGAATAAAACCCCGGCGCCGACGCCTCCGTGAATCGCGACTTCAACGAAACGTCAAAACGCACGCACGACGGCTAGATTTATCCCTCATTATGGTTACATATCCACGATGGCGAACGTACAAGTACTTCGCGCGCTAGCTAATCATGCCTCCTCGGCCGGCGCCTCCTGCGGTTTCTCCTCAGTCTCGCCCTCGTCCGCGGCGGCGACTGCCTCCTCCTCGTCGTGGTCGCTCTCGCCCGGCGCGGCGTACCCGCCTCCGAAGAGCCCAGCCTTCTGCGACTTGAGGTTATCGATCTCATCCTGCATCTCCCGCCGCTGGTCCAGCAGTGACCAGATCATGTTATCCTTGACCTCCAGCAGCCGCGCGAGGGCGTCGCGCTCCTTCACGGCGGCTGTGTATAACCGAGCCTCACGCTCAAAGTCCGACGCGTCCACGTCCGCCGGCTCCGGCAGGGGACGACGCGCGAGTCTGTCGCACGCATCGTACATGGCCTGCACGTTTCGAAAGGATCGATCGAGGAGGGTGGACACGGGCCGCGGTCAGCGGGAAGAGTGATGACGGGAAGAGGCGTATCCGAAAATAGAGGGGGTAGCAAACGGCATTTGGCGATGTTACGGGGCCTCGTTCGTCGAGGGGCGCGCTTTTACTCACCCTGTATCTTCCGAGGAACTCCGCGGTGTGCGCATCCGGTGCGGACGTGACCGCGTCCACTTCCGACGCCAGCGTGTTAATGGCGTCCGCGTGCCTCGCCAGCTCGTCCACCTCGCGTTGGATGCGCATCATCTTCAGCGACTCCGAGCTCTCCAACCGCTGCGTCGCCTCCAGCGCCTCGCTCTGAATCTCCCTCTCCATCACGCCCTTGACGTGCGAAACCTCCAGCATCCTCGCGCGCAGGCGGCCGATCTGGTGCTGGATGTGGTCGCGCTTCGCCAGCAGCGTGCCGTTCACGGCGTAGTGCAGCGTCCGTCGGCAATTAGCGGCGTACGCAGCCATGTGCTCGGGGCTGACTAGCACCTCTGGCGGGGGACCGCCGAGCGGCATGCCGGGCATGGGCGGGGGACCGCCGGGGAGGTACTTGCCTCCGAAGCTGGCATCGGGGGCGATGGGTACGCCTTGGACACCCATGTTGGGGGACACGTCGACGGTGTGCCCTCGGGTCAATGGGTATCGAACGTTCCGATGTTTTTGGTTTTTGGGTCGCGGCACCAACGGTAAAGAAACTAAACGCCCGCCACACTTCATTGGTCTCGGTGCTTAAGGGCCATGGTGGTCGGCGGGCGCCCGCGATGCGTCGTTTGCCTTAAGCTTGAGGTCAGGGATCGCACGATTCCTCCGCACATCCGATGCCACAGGTGCGACGGGCCGTTCTACTGCGGACGCGAGTGCCAGCAGAAACACTGGCATCACGGCGGGCACCGAGAGAAGTGCCGTCTGGCTCGGCTCGAGCTGGGATGGTTCCAGGGAGACGGGCAGAACTCCCTGCCGCTTCCGCCGAGGGATTCAGCTCACGATCTCGTGCACGCGAAGAAAGGGTGGGCGCCGCCGGGTGGCTGGCAGCAGCCCGACGGCAGACGGGAGCTCGCGCTGGAGGAGCCGACGCAGGGAGGAGAGGCTGAGGCGTTTGATGCCAATCACCGTTTCGGCGGAGGCGGGGAGGGCGTCGGCGCCGTGGTGTTCGGCCAACACGATGCGCGTGAAAACCGGCTCAACAAGGTCGTGCGGAACGGGGCGAAGACGGGGTACGTGCCAGCGGGCGGGGGATGGGGCCAGGCGACGCTGATAAACCCGAGAGGAAGAGGTAGCAGAGAAGAAGCGGCGAGGAGGTGAAACAAGTCGTAGCTAGTCCGTCACTCCGCCACGCCGTACAGCGCCGAGTACTTTTTGTTCAGGTGCTCGACGTAGATGCCCGGGTCCAGGGGCGCGCCGGTCACCGCCTCGCACAGCTCATCCGCCGAAGGATAGAGCGAACCGACGTTGTGAATCTTCTCCCGGAGCCAGTCCCTGATTGGCGTGAACTTACCCGCGGCGACGAGGTCGTCGAAGCCGTCGATTTCCTCCTTCGCCTTGGCGTAGAACTGGCACGCGTACATGGCACCGAGGGTGTAGGACGGGAAGTACCCGAAGCTGCCGTCGGACCAGTGCACGTCCTGGAGCACCCCGAGGGTGTCAGTCTCGGGGACCACGCCGAGTAGTTCCTCCATCTTCTCGTTCCACAGCGCCGGCAGATCCGCCACCGTCGCCTTGCCGCCGAACAGCGCGCGCTCCAGCTCGAACCTCAGCACCACGTGCATGCTGTACGTGAGCTCATCGGCGTCCACGCGGATGAAACCCGCCTTGGCCTTGTTGATGAATCGATACAGGTCATCCGCGGCGACGTCTTTCGTCTCGGGAAAGTTTTCGTGAAACTTGGGCGCCATCGCGGTCCAAAACTCTGGGGACTGGCCGACGTATCGCTCCCAGAACAGCGACTGCGACTCGTGGATGCCCATGGAGAGCGCGCGCTGCACCGGAAGCCCATCCTGCTCTTTGTTCAAACCCTGCTCGTAAAGAGCGTGGCCCACCTCGTGCACGGTGCCCATGACCGCGTCCATGAAGACGGCTTCGTCGTATCTGGTCGTAATTCTCACGTCGTGAGGGCCGGCGCCGCCCGTGAAGGGGTGCACGGACCTGTCGAGTCGCCCGGTCTCGAAGTCAAAGCCCATCGACGCCGACACGTGCTTGCAGAAGGCTTCCTGCGCGTCCTCCGCGAACGTACCGGACTCCAACGCCGGGGGATGCGCGAGGGGCTTCGCGGCGAGGATCTTGGCAATGACGGGCACGAGCTTCGTCCTGAGCTCGCCGAAGATCTCCGTGAGCCTCTCCTCGGTCATGCCCCGCTCGAACTTGTCCAGGAGGTAATCGTACGGGCTGACACCGGGGTCGGCGCACTGTGACGCCATCTCCTTCCTTAAATCGACGAGCTCCTCGAGCACGGGCGCGAGCGAGGACCAGTCATCGTTGGCCCTGGCCTTCACCCACGCGGCGTACCCTTTGGCGCCGAGCTCTGCCTCCTTCGCCTTGAGCTCGGCGGGGAGCCTGACGGCGTCGTTGTAGTCCCTCTTCGCGTCGCGGATCACGGCGGCGCGCCACGGGCAGCCCTCAGCGGCGCCTGCGGACTCCGCCGCGGAGATCGCTTCGCCCATCTTATCGGAGGTTGCCTCGTTGTGCACGAGCTCGGCGAGCGCGGCTTTCTGCGCGCCCCTGGCCTCGCTGGCGCCCTCGGGCATCATGACTAGCTCGTCCCACGTGATGATACCCTCGATGTCGCCGAGGGCGGAGAGCTTCTTCAGCCTCGCGGTGAGTGCATCGTACGACACGAGCGCCTCGCCCTCGAGAGGGACGCTGGCAGCAATGGCTCGCATCTTCGCCGATGCAGAGCGGGTAGTGGAGTGGACGCGCCTGGTGGAGGATGCGAGCGGGTTCGACCGCTTCGACGCCGAGAGGACGACGCGTCGGAGTGCAGACGATGCGATTGACTGCATGTGGGGGCGTGGGAAGCCCTGCGTGACGCGCGAAAG
>Ga0209713_10000386_pt1 | contig 24375 bp, 26 predicted proteins | sample ArcOceMetagenome_3_FD_187444 | JGI IMG/M metagenome (GOLD analysis project Ga0209713, IMG submission 187444) | Marine eukaryotic phytoplankton communities from Arctic Ocean - Arctic Ocean- Svalbard ARC20M Metagenome (SPAdes) (version 2) | ecosystem: Environmental > Aquatic > Marine > Oceanic... | reverse complement strand
CCGCCTCACCAGGGTCGGGGTCGGGGTCAGGGTCAGGGTCAGGGTCAGGGTCAGGGTCAGGGTCAGGGTCAGGGTCAGGGTCGGGGTCAAGAGTCTCTGTATTCTTTTCGTTTTCTTCACGCGCAATTCTTAGTGGGTGAATATACTTCTCATTGTAAAACTCGTCGTCCCCTCCCAAAAAATAGTCCCATGCCTTATTTCGTCTATCAAGTTCATTCTCCTTGCCCGTTAGCCCCCCGCGAGCTTTCCAGTGACGTTCTCTGATAAGGAGTTGACGCTGTTTATTCCTGTCGGTGTATATATTATCGGCAGAATATGTTCTAATATCCTTGCAGTCGTCCCAGTCCACCGCATATGTCTCCATATTGTTCGTAATTGAATACTTAGGCGGTTTAGTGTATTCCCACATGTCCACACGACCATTGACCAGGTTTGTTTTGTTCCATTTCGGAATATGGAATATTGGGAAGTGTGTATTAGTTTCTTCTTTCCACACGACAGTATTTACTATATTATAATCAAATTTCTTCAGATAATCAGCTAGATATGGCTCCCCTGACAGCATACGTCGAGATGGTTTATAATCAGATGATATATCAACGATTACAACCTTGTTACGAGCAACCCTGATAGCATTTCTAATTACGTTACGGTATGCGTCGCGCGGCATTTCGTGAAGGGAAAACATAATAGACACTGTATCAAATTCCTCGTCATCTCCAAAAGTTTCTGCATTACCCCATTTGTAAGCACTGTCTGGATTAAATAGCTTGGCGAACCTAAGCATTTCGGGGGACGTGTCTATACCTACGCTGCGGCGAGCCGTCGACGCGCGCATGACCGTCGGCACTGTAGAGAAACCAGTTCCGCAACACATGTCTAGAACGTCGCCCTCGAATGTATTATATACTTCTTCCCGGACATTTCTACCCCCGTATGCCTTCTTGTCTATAAATTTAGTCATTAGGGGGGCGGTCGCGGCGTGAAGATTTCCAAGGGGTCCGGTGTTTCCTAGATTATGAATTTTATTATTTCTCCAATACGGTAATAAATTTAAATAAGAATACATTATACAAGATATGATACTCATTCTATTGTATTGTGTAATCTATTATATTATATCTTTTTAAATTAATTAATGTATTAATGTATTAATTGTACATGAGGATGTAAATTACTTATAACATTTTCCATAAATTTATGCGTAATACACGAAATTGCCGCCCGGAAACATATTTCATAAAATGATGTGGAAAACGTTGTTTTAGTTTTAGAAAAAATCTTTCTTATTACCATTAAAAAAAACAGTTGCTCGGTGGGGTCTTGAACATTGGCGTCTAATAATGTACTGACCACTATTTCATTTACTGCGTCTCCCTTTTTTATCAGTCTAGATGCCCGCGTGGGGATAATAAGGATTGGAATTTCCTTGACCACCGACTTTTTAGGTTTTTTCCTATTTACCATGTTGCACAAATTTGCTGGACATGATTTAATCTTTCTTAACATCGGTTATATATAGTATTGTATATTATATTTTATAACTTTAAATAATTAGTACATTTCAAAGATTGACAGTAGACTCATAATAGATATAAATACCGCCCATAGACCACACCCAACCAGTGATGCCTCGCGTTGAACAGTATTTTCAATTGGAATTGGAATAGGACCCGGAGGGGGAGGAGGCGGAGACCCCATGAATTTACTTAGAATAAAGAAACCGCACACATGCCACCAGAATGGGGCCAAGCAAACGGGGCAGTTATTAAATGTCATAATGGGGTATTTATTTGGTTCGGTCCTCCGTTTCTTAGGCTTATAAATTGCGGCCCTATCAGACCCCTTTGGTATATGATACAACGTCTTATTAATATACTTTGGCGAATTATATCGCGAGCTAGAATTCTCGTTGATAAATGATTTGGGGTAATTATGATATTTAAATTGGCCCCGGTTTATAAAGCCATGAGTTCCCAATGTCAAAAAAAACATGATATAAAATTTAATACATCCCCGCATTAATCCCATGATTATATATTTATATACACATATACTATATATTGATTTAAGAATAAGATTAACCTAAATATTCCACTAAAAATTGTGAATATCCCTTTCTTGTGTCTATAAATATCTCAAAGTTTCTACAAATTTCTACCCTAGGTATTCGGCTAAGAATTGAGAGTAGCCCTCTCTTGTAAAAGAATTAGTTCCGCTGCCGCTGTGAACCTGGCCAGAGTTTACGGTGTACATTGAAACCTCATCATGCTACGGTGACCAAACTTTTAGGCGTGCCTCTAGCGCCGCAACCTTTGCAAGCAATGCAGTCACCGTTGTGTCTAGCTCCTGAGTGGCTGCCACGTTGTAAGTTAGAATGTTGTTGTAGTTCAAGTAGTGAGGGCTTGCGACTTCATTCGTTGTTACTACGCCCTCGGAGTCCTCGGATGTTTCAGTGTAATCGCCTCCTGTTACAGAGTAGGCAAGCTCGGGAACTTTCTGAATTTCCTGGGCTATGAAGCCTGCCTCAACACATAAAATGTCATCTTCCTCTAAAGTTTCATTAAAGTCCGCTGCCTTCATTTCTTTGGTCTTTTGATACTTCTGAGGCTTCAGTTTTCTTATAACACTCAGCGAGTCTGAAATGTCTTCCTCATTGTGCTTCAGACGGTCGTCACTACCAATTGTGCTGCTGGCAGCAATGATGCCCCCGTTGGTTCTGATGTCGCCGCCAACGACGTCTATTTTTTTACCAGGACTTGCTGTGCCTATACCGAGGTCCCCGTCTAAGTACGTGTTTCCCGCCACGTGTAAGAACGACTGGGGGCTAGTAGTTCCGATGCCGACGCGTCCATCTTCATTAATATAAACTATGGGTTCGGGGAGGTAATAAGCGCCATTTCGGATATCCCCCGATGGGTGGTAGAGCGCACTTGCTGGTACTTGCCCGATGAATGAATCATTCACCAAGAAAGTCGATAGTGTTGCGTAGGCGGCATCACCGCCGTGACTTTTTATGATTTCAATTGCCTGATTACCCGGTAATGTGGTACTTCCTGATCCGTAGAAAATGGCCGCATAAGGGTGCCGACCGTTAGTTATGTATTCCGTCATCGCCGCAAGACGTGGCAGACCAACTCTTAAAGCCGCCACTTTGAGGTTCGTACCCATACTAAAGTAACTCGCCTCCCATGCGTCACAGGACACAATAAGTCCAATTTGATCATCTCCCAAACCTTCTATAGCGGTTGCGAGAGCATCTCCCCATGTGGATCCAAGGAACGTATCGTAATTTGTTGTGCTTACTTCGGCGTGTGTCTCCGCATTTATGATAATAAGTGTTAAACCTCTGACATTATCATTAAGTACCGTTGTGTCTCCTATGTGAACCAATCTATTGCTATGATTATTAAATCCTGTGCCTCTTGCGTAGATTGGTGTAATTTTTCCTATTACGGGCGTGGATAACGTCTTTATCTTTAAATCTCCACCTATTGTGACGTCCCCACTTGAATGCAATATCAGCGCTTTCCCACCGGTTGCTATCCCCGGTGTGGCACTGAGCAACTCAGTATTAGTGTTTACATTCAGTTCAAGTTCCGTCATTGTAGTGAGTAGAGAATCTAGACCACGTAAATTCGACGTAACGAATTTAAGTTGTTCGCGATCTACTGCCACAATTTGCTGAAGATCTGAAATCTTACTATCTTGTGCAAGAGCTGTCCTGTATAGATTATCTAAACCCGTTTGATTATTGGAAGTCATTATATTATATACTATATTTTTTTAATTGATATTTGACTAAATATACTAATATTTTTTGGAGATATATAAGAATCTTTACATATTTTACGAGTATTACCAAGTTTTTGGGCTGTATAATCTAACCCCTTTATAACATTAGTTTTTCTTTCTTTTTCAGTTTTAGCATCCGGCAATTTTTTCATGAACGATACGAATATTTTATTGGCAGAATATGTTCTAATATCCTTGCAGGTAACATTCTTATCGACTTTCTCTCGCATAAACGTATTTAAATCAGATGATGAAATTCCGCAATTCGGAGAATAGTAAAACAAATTAGGGCCTCGTATAGTTTTAACTCTTTTAATAAATGTAATACTCTTGGGATTTGTTATATGTTTTACATGAAATACCCCCTTCTTACCAACGAATGACAGAGTAGTTCCGGTTAAATGTTTCTTTAATAAAGTTGTTATACCGAACGACCCATTTTCTTTTTTATAGCTTTCGTTACCCACACGTATATTTAAATCTTCCATCAATTTAATAACATTAGCTATTACACAATCTTTAGATAAGTCATTTTTGGACATGTATTTTTTTATAACTGAATTATATTTTGAATAATCAAAAGAATTCATTTTTTTGAATTTCTTCTCCTTTGACTTTTCTATAAATTTGGAGTTGTAAATGTATTGTTTCCTGTTCTTAGAATCATAACCAGTTGCCTGTATTTTACTTACATCAGAAGGGTCTATGTTTACATTTACCCACATTGGGGGAATTCTTAATTTTTTTATGCGCTCCATGTCTTTAGATTTTGCCCCCGGATATTTAAACTTTCCGTTTATCATCTTTCGTAATATTTGCATAATGCTATACTCTACACATTTATATAAATCTAAATAATAAAACTAAATAATAAAACTAAATAATAAAACTATATAATATATAATATATAATATGCCTTTAGAGTTTCCGTACACAAACGATATAATAGGTAATGCGCTTAAAGAAGATGGAATGTATGTATTACCAGGTCTTGTTAATACTGATAAATGGGTAAATGCTATTTCATGCCCAACTGGAAATGTAAACTATAAATTAATGAGAGTATATATAGACGAGTGTATTTTAGAAATCAATAAAACCATTGGGTGGAATAGCGTAATGACTAAATATAGAGTTTCGGCTGGTTGTACATTTGATACATCTAACGCAACTGATGCATCTGCATTCCATCGCGATCTGCAGCAACATTCGGAATCTGAGAATTTTCCCGTGTTTACACTTATTGTGTATTTAGATCCAGCAGAATTAGGGGTTATAAAAGGTTCTCATCTCAAACGTCACATGTCTTTGTTAGATGCTATAACGCAGACTAGTGAGGTACTATCTTTAGCACCCGGAGACGGAGTCCTTTTTCATGCATCACTTCTCCATCAAGGATTGTTCAAGAAATTGGACAGTAGAAGAGTTATACAATGCTTCGATATTTATCCAACGCCCGAATTGGCTGATAAGTATTCTAATCGAATTATACATATATGGCTCGACCCGGACTCAACTGATTCCGAGAAGGGTATAATAATGGCAAAATTTACTCACCTATGGATATCAAGAATACTGAAATATGTCGCATATATACTGGCAGCCCAGGGTTATGGACATAAAAATATAGTTTTACCAGATGGAATTGAAGCAATATCCGGAGAGGCGTGGAGGGGTAGGCTACCCCATATGCAAGAAAGTGACGGAGAATTTCATAGGGGCAATCTATATGTGATTGCCAATGAATTATATTGTGTTGACGCAGACGAAGAGAATAATAAGATAATTCGTAACTTCATTTATCACAAAATCTGGTATGATATTGGGGTAACCATTTTAATTTATAAGATTTTACTGTCTGTAATAGTTATATTTATATATAAAAATCGCGCAAAGGTGAAAAAATTGTGGACAGACGGTTTGAAACGTATCCGCAAAAGTTCTAAGAGAATAAGAAGGTAAATGTTTTATTATTTATATAAATCTAAATAATAAAACTTAAAAGAATGATATATACTACATTACAATACATTACATTACAGTAAAATATGTGGGACATTCTTATTGTTGACAGGTCTGCATCTATGATCGATAATATCGACAATATTAAAAAAGGTTTCAAAGAGCTTATAGATGAACAGATTAAACAGAAATCTGAGAACAGGTTTACTGTTATGGGATTTAATACATCCGTGAAGATCTTGTCAGACGATATGTTTCCAGAGATTCCTGATGTGTCAGATGAAATTGTTAAGGTCGGGGGTATGACCGCACTTTTAGATGCCGTGGGTAATGCATATAATCTAATCCTTAAACAAAATAAACTCAGGAGTATCACACTAACAATTATCACGGACGGAATGGAAAATTCTAGTAAGGATTATACAATCGAAGTTCTTGATAAAATGAAAACAGAAATTGACACTGATTATAGCCTAAATATGGTCTTTATTGGCGCAGATAAAATGTGTCTATATGGTAATCCAATTTCTCTTCATGCAAGTCAATCAGTGGATTGCAACGGGGATCTCCTTAAAGCCATGAGAACTGCATCTAGTACCATGTCAAGTCAGAGAGAATGTACTGAATATACTCCCGAAGGAGTTGTTAATATTAAGTCAACAGATCTATTAATTAACAAGCGTGAAGTGTCACCTCTTGTCATGAAGCGCCAATCAACAATTGCCCTACCATCCGATACACCATGTTGTCCAATCGTTAAAAGATTTAAAGTTGACAATCTTTGTTAGCATTTCCATCTAGCTTCACAATTGGTGCATGTTACATAAGTTGTCATCGGTTCATCTGCGCTTCTAGTCTGCATCTGGTAATATACAGTCTTCATTGATTTACATCGGTTACATTTAAACATTCCGTCCCCCGCTATTTCTTTTTTAACTATAAGTTTTGCCAATGTTTCGGCTTTCAAACGCCCCCATACGTCCGGATTTAATTCTTCCCTGGTGTATTCTGAAGCCTCATGTGGTTTAATATCCCCGTTCATCAATCTTGATTTAAATTGGGCGGCATTTGTGGTATAATCCATATTTGCTAAAAGACGCCTCGCTATCGTTGAGTATTTTTTTTTAAATTCCTTGGCTGACCAACTCAACGGATAAGAATTTTCTTTACAGTACTTTACCGTTGTATTAAAAACTCCCTTTTCCAGATTCACTACTATAACAGAATTAATGTCTAATCCCAGAAGCGTCGCCGCTTTATTAACAAAAAATTCGCGCCTCGCCGACATTATATGTATGTATTTTAATATCTTATATTTTTAAATAGTAAATAAAAATGTAATATATTATAATTTATTGTAAATAGTTAATTGAAATTTAGAAGTTCTATATAATATTTATCGCAATCCCGATAAATCATATTAACTTTAATATTCCATTGAGAATAATAAATTCCTAGGTCTGTCCTTATTTTTTTAGATTTCTTTTCAAAGAATTTACTCTTTAGAAATTTAAATCCATAATCAGACTCCTTGTTAATTATATCTTCTTCGCACGTAATATAATACATGAAAGTTTGAGAATTATCCCCCGTGAAAAGTACACTGGGTTCAGGTATCATAAGAGAGTTAATAAAAATATTATAAGACTTATTATAATTTTCCATGTATAAGTCTTGAGTAGATTGTGAAATTTCTTCGGAGAATGGATTCATTATAAAAAATTCCCAACCATTGTGAATCATTTTATATTAAATACATATGTTATCTTTTTATATTACTTAATCTAGTTCAGCCTCTTTTACAATTTCAGGAGTTTCAACAACTGGGCAACACTCTGAACACTCTTCCTCTTCAGAACCAGACTCAGAACCAGACTCAGAACCAGACTCGTCCGAATAATCATCTGAATCAGAATCAGACTCTAAGTATTCTAAATCAGATTCTGTAACCATTTCAAATTCTGCCTCGATTATAGAGTCTGTTTCATCTATAACAAATGGTTTAACTAGAGGGGGGAATATATCCTTTAGAGTTTCTATGATTTCTTTTGTTATTTTAGTCTTGTTTACACAAATGAACTTAATGAAGAGGTCGCCATACTCCCCTGGTTCTCCGGAAACAGGCATTCCAAGTCCGGGAATTTTCTTTAATAGATCATCATCTAGATTATTAAAAATGTCAATAGGGGGGCCAGAAATCTTAAAGTTTTTACCACTAAGGTGCTTAACATAAACAAGTGGGGAGTAAGCCTCTGCGAAAGATATTTCGCGCTCAATTATTAAATCATTGCCAATCCGCGTAAATTCGGCGTGGTCTTCAACATCTAGACTTACTACTACATCACCTGTCTCATATCCCTGTTTTTCATCCGACATGTGGTTAAAGCGGATAACCTGCTCCTCAATCATACCGGGTTCAATTTTAATAGAAAGCTTTTTCTTTTCTTCCTCGAATGACCCATCTGGTTCCAACTTTTGACGCCGAAGAGCCAACTTTTTCTTGGCTCCGGTAAACAATTCATCCAATGTTACAGACAGGGTAAATGCCATGTCCTTTGTTCTTGGCACAGTCGGGTCTTCGTCCGTATCTTCGTCAGTAGATTCGATTTCTACATATCTCTTCTTCTTGTCAGTACCCTTCTCGGTTGCCTTAACTATTTTATCAGACTTTTCCTTTGTCTCGGGCGGAACAACATCTGTTACATCTTCTAGACCAGTCGAATCAAAGCTAATTTTAGAAGTAATACTCTTCTTCTTTTTCTTATTATTAGTTTTAATATCGGGCTGGGCCCCAAATGAAGACGCTAACATCTCGGGTGTAACTATTTCTCCCACAGATTTTGTTATCTGCCCCAAAACCTTGGTCATTTCATGCTGATTCATCTCTCCGCCCTTTGTTAATCCGGCCGGCGTTTCAATTTGACTCGCGACCTGCTGAGCAATTTTCATTATCTGCGCGAAATCCGGTGTCTGGTCCATTTTATATAATAGAAATATTTTAAAGATTAGTTTATACCGCATAAAATTAAAACTTTGCATCTAAATCAATTTTTTTCTTATTTTCGGACGAGTCTTCCGGCATAAATGTAACACTTTTGTTTCCATAGCCTAGATTATTTTTAATTTTCTTAGGGGGCGCAATAGAATTCTTAATTTCGTCTACCTTATCAAATGCGGCCTTTCCTTTAAAAATTTTATTTGGATCGTTATCTATTATAATTAAAGGTACCCTATCTATCTCTATATCACTTTCAAACTGGTCTTCTTCGAAGTTGACATAATCTACCCGTAGAGATAGTTCTTTTGTTTTAATTAAGAAATTTATGGAGGCTGCACATTTAGGATGATATACAACGGTTATAGTGGAGATGCTCATTTACAACTTATATATACATTTTTATTTAAATTGTAAACGTAGTTTAGTTCATTTTTATTTATCTCCTCCCAGAGTAAACGTAATTATTTTTAGCAACTTTAACAGGGGCCGGTTTAGGTAACGAAGTTTCAACAGTTTTTGTTTTATCGGTGGGGGGTTGTTTATTGTCTATTATTCTTTTTGCGGATTTTAAAAGTTCCTGCGGTAATTTGGCTCTTACAGCTCTGACATAGTTTTTTGCAATTAAATCGAAGTCGTTTTTATATACGGCCCCTTCTATAATTTCAGTAAGTTTCTCTTTTGTTATTGTTGGTTTTGGATTCATATTTTCATATTCTTCTATTACATCAGACAATTCAACATAAACTATACGCGTTAACATTTCATTTATATCTATTTTTTTCTCAACTGCAAATTTTATAGCAGTAAGGCGGGCTGGTATAGTATGTTTTATCTGATATATATATTCATCTGAAGTAATTAGAGTTCTGAATGCCGTTCTTCCGATTGCGTCGAATATATCGTCTCTTTGTATTAATGGTTTCCCATTTAATAACCCAGATGGATTTATAAATGAAGTCGGGACAAATGTTTTGATTTCCGTAGTAATATCTTTAAATATCTGTTTATCTTTTATTGGCTCGTCGTATTTTTCAATTTCTAGATTCCAATAATAACCAGGGACATCTTTCAATAATTTATGATCTTCATTAGATATATAACAAAATATAATATCCCGAGTAAGAACAAGTCTTTTAGTTTTTGATCTAAATTCTTCGCGTTGATAAACAACTTTATCATCTGTATCCTTTTTATAGCATATAAAAGAATCCGTGTCAGATATATATTCCTCTGGTATAATTACATTACCGTCTATGGTGTATTCTGTTCCCATCTTAATATTTGGTAACGGGTATTTCATTTGTGTTTCTTTTGTTTTGTATATAGTCATTGAGGTGTAATTAGAATCTACAAATCGTTCAGACGTTATTTTATTTTCAGGCGGTTCTGCTGGTTTTCCTATGATATCTAACATAGTATATGATTTAACCGGGACGCTGTTAGATGAAATTAGAGGTTTATCCGGTTCTCGGGCCCCTGGTTGGGAGATAGATATATAGTATTTGTAAAGTCTAGATTTTTGTTCCGCTGCTAGTATTTTTATTTCGGACTGAGTTAACCCGTCTTTTTTCACAAGATTCTCAATGTAATTTATAGAACTTTCAAGAGCATCTTTCCATAACACATTTAAACTTTCTATATCAAAATAAACATCTGATATATTGAAATTTTGAATTACTTTATCTTCTATTAGTACCCCTCCACACTTCCGATTAAGCCATTTACATTTAAGTTTTAATCCCTTTACCTCTAAAGAATAAGAGTTTTCGTCATCACAAGAAGTCTCGTTTGTGAATCTAGAACATGTGTCCATTTCGTCTATCATTTTTGTAATTATTCTTTTCTGGGCTACCCCTTCTCTGAACATTTTAGCTTTTCCTCTAGAATCAATATATTCCACTAATATGTAACTGTCTGATGTCATGAGATCACCCGAACCGGCGTCTTCTATAAAAATACAGGGGCCCTCTATAATTATAAAAGAATCGTCTACCAATCTCTTTAGGTCTAAGCTGTAGATTGGGATATTATATTCACTATATCTAATTGGAACTCCATATCTTTTTTGAAGATCTTTAACAACGCTATATACTTCACCTGGTTCGGGTACACCTAACCTCGGACGCTTAGTATACGTAATATTCTTAGCGGGGAGTTTTAAATACTCATAGTATGTATTGTATTCAATGGGGTCAAACTTTCTATAGGACGTAACCGTTTTTTTCATTGTATATTCATTTTTTGTTTTCATTATATCACTGTATAACTGATATAAATCGCCCGTTATAGGAACGTTAAAATACCCCGCCAAATCTTCCAAGTCTTTGCGAGTGTAATTATCTGTTGGTTCAGCGGAATCGGGATAATATCTTTTGAAATTTGGGTAAAAGCCTTCCGATATATAATATGACCCGATTTTTATATAGTCGGGTGTTATTGTATTCTCCCGGTCGGGTAATTTCTTTCCCAGAGTAACATCATCTGGTTTTTGCTGACTTACTACAGGGGGTATATATGTATTGTTTATCAAAACTTGATGTTCTTTTATCTCCTTTAATGTTTTATCGCTTCGAGCCTGCCTAATAACTTTTAGATAATTATTCCAAGATCTGTAAAGTCCGCCTTTGTTAATCTCGTCTAGTATAATATTATCATAAATTTCAATATCAGAACCTCTCAATTGTTTAATATATCTTACCATGTTATCTGAATCAAGATTTTTAATTAGATTAGAAAGTCTTGCCTCGTCTACCATGGAAAAATCTCCCTGTGTTATTATAAATTCTGTTATAATAGGCGTTATAACGTTAGCATCATCTGCGTTCCACCCATCAACAGTTTCCCCCGAAACCTTGCGGATACCGGTAAGACTTAAGTGAGGATTTGGCCTATCGGTTGAAACATTAAATTTTGTAAAGTATTTACATATCTTCGAATACTCTCTCTTGATCAATTCCTTATTTGATACATAATCTTCTGGACTTTTTGAATGCTTATATATAATTATTTCTGTTATCCTAGCGTATTCAGTAGGTGCACTCACCTTACATATGTTAAATACCCAGACCAATTCTTTCTGTGTTTCTAGTCTTTCTGAAATAGTTGCAAGCCTATATATTCTTCTCGAAGGTAATTTGTTTCTCTGTCGAAGTAAATAACGCAGTCTATAATTATTTTCAATATACCCAGAAGGAACTTTTAGATTTGAATATCCCCTTAATGTATTTGCCCATTGAACACTTTCAGAATATTGTTCCAATATTTCGTTTATCTCTAAAGTATTTAAATCTTTATTATTTTTTTTAAACTCAAATATATCATGATTTATACCTTCCAATTCCATCTTGTAATAATCGTATTTTACAGTAGACGGTTCCCATTCTAGGAGGTATTCTATTCTATCTTCAACACCTGATATATCTTCTAGGTCATTTTCGGGTATTACCTTGGGAGTTTCAAATGTCAGTAAATCTATACCACTTACTTGACCAGTTATAACATCTTTTAATTTGTCTTGATAATTGTTTAATATGAACAATATTTTAGATATATTGTAGTCATAATTGGAACTTGAAAAGTTAAATACATTCTCCTCTATTTTGTTTATAATATCGGAACTGTTTTCGAAATACTTCGAAATTAATGCAGACAATAAGAAAACCCCATTCTTTCTAGACTCGTAAATATCTCCCTTGTTTTTAAATAATTCAGAAATACTTGTATGTCCATTTTGTATATATAAATCGGGATCTTCGCCGTAATTTAAATAGTAATTTATTTTTCTTATCCTCTCTCTTAAGACGTCTAATGTTTTACCCTTGGGCAATTTCTTAGAATTCTTAATAAGAATTTCTTTTAGGTCAGTTAAATAATCTTCGAATGATACGTAACGTTTAACTAAATCCTTTTTACCCGGATAATCGCCCACGAGTTCGGCCAGTGAAACTCTCAATTCCCACACCTCTACTATAGATGTTTTATCTCCCGATTTGCCTTGTATTTCGATAAAAAGTTCGTCATCCATAGGTTTTACAGTTATAAAACTGGATAGATCCTCTCCCAAGTTTTTTCTGTCTACACCTTCTCGAAATGCAAGATAACCAGCCGAGCCAGACTCTCTATAAGAAGAAATATTATCACCCGGCAGTGAATCAAATAACCAATCTGGTCTAGAGTATATATAATCCTTAAATATCTTATCTGATTCTATTTTATAATATTTAGAAATTTCTTCGCCAAGTATACTCTTTAACGCTTGATAATTTTCCGGATGATCGTTAAATTTAAACATATTTTGCTTATTTTCTTTTAATTTCTCGATAAAGGACATATATTTAAAAGTCCTAGAGGGTATACAACTTAATAATTCATCTCTGCTCATTTCCCGCATCCTAGACGCTAAGGTTCCTATTCTGTCTGTGTATCTCTGTTCGTCTGGGGTCAATAAAGTTGACCTATTTTGAATAGCCTTTATGTTAGACCTCTTACTACTTAGGGGTTTTAAGGTTTTAAATTCGTAGTTATATTCGCTTAACCCCCCTTCATTATTCCAAATCCTTGTAGCAATTTCAAAAGACGATGAGTTGTAATCTATAACCTGTTTATATGAACTATATTCCTGGATATAATCATGTATATCTTTATTGAACTCCTGCGTAATATTGTTTTGTTTATTTTTGCAATATAATTCTATATCGTCATCCGAGTAAGAGAATGGAATTTTTGGCGGATATACCTTCAATTTTGAACCAACTTTTCTCATATGTTTAATTTCTTCCTGGTGTAGTCTCTCCAATCGTTCCTTTATATCTAAGTTTAACTCTTGATATTGTTTTTTACCCGTTGTGTCATCAGACTCTGACATTTTTAATACAGTATATTCAGTTCTTAATAGTTCGTTGTATTTTAAATAGAACTGAGTTTCGTTAATATAATCATCTTTATATGAGTTAACTAACTTTTCTTTTGTATTTCTCAGTTGGTTAATAAATTTCTGATTTTCGTCTGTTAATATATATGTTTTCCTTCTAACATCTATATAATAATTAATTCTTAGCATCTCGTTATTGTATTCCTCGTGAGTCATGAGATTCTCGGCAAATGAAATGGACAGATTTTCCTGCATAGATTCTAGATTTGCAATTTCGTCGAAGATATCATAAGTGTTTTCTTCCTGATATGTATTTTCTTGCGCATCTTGATAGTCATCTTCGTCACCAGATGATTCCGATGATTCCGATGATTCCGATGATTCAGATAATTCGTCTTTATCAATGTCATCCTGGTCTTCCATAACGATGTATTAGTATATGATAAATATAATTATTTACGTATTATATTTAAATATTGGAAAATATAATGTATATTCTATAATAGTTATAGATGCAAACAGTATATATTCTTAAGAATTGTTTAAAATCTTATAGAGCACTGATGTTGTTATATCAAAAACCAGATATATCTACTAATATAATAATAGTTGACTCTTTCTATTACAAAGTGTTAAGATTAGATAAGAGAGTAACTAAATTCCCATTTATAATAAATACCGCACCTACAAATACCGGCCTGATACCCAAGATAGCTAAAGTTTTACCCCTTGAACTTTTTATAGACTTATCGGGCGATACGAACGAGAATGTCAATAAGAGACCCAGGCGAGACTATAATAAAATTATACCAAACCGAGATTTAATACATAAGAGTTTAAATCCTCGTAGAAATTATCCCAGGGAAAGACCGGTGCCAAGACCGACGAAGGGTGTACCAATTATAAGAAAAACTGCAGATGGGGGAGTAAATATTGTATTAAATTAATAAATGTATTATTTAATATACAACACTTTATGAGTTTGATTTGGGATTTTGATGAAAAAAAGAATTATATATCCATTAATAACTACAAGGTTATTGATTCTAGAGGAGCCAGGCAAAGTTCTGAAATCCTAGAAGTAATAGACACGTTAATTGCAAAATTACAATTCACTCTATTATTATCTGGGAAGGCGGCGACTGACATTTATCTTAAATTACTTGCAGACACCCCACATAAGGTCCAAGAAATGCAACTCCCAGAGGACCAAGGGTCTATTATTTTCGAGGGATTAAATAAACCCAAGAATGTCCACAGGACTAAGGGTATTAGTATTGGGAAAGATAAAAATTACCGAGCGGAGTATAGAATAATATTTTTAACACTTAGATATCCATCCGGGAAATTTAAACCGTTAGATAAGCTTATACCCCTTGTTGCGCACGAATTGACACATACCGCACTTAATCATGTAACCTGGAAAGATGATAATCATTCTGTTATATTTAAACGATATAATAAAATCATTTTAGGGTATCTTAAACAAATATAAAATGATAACTCAATATAAGACAAATCTCTACAGATGTTTAATAATATTATATATTCAAAAAGTCTATCTAGACCATCTAAAAGCGTATTAGACCCAGGTCTTTATAACGAGTTTAAAAAAATAAAAATAGATCCATATGAAAAATGTAAAAAATATAGCATAAAAGAATGCTCCCATTCTTTTAAGGATTATGTTATTATTAAAGACTATGTATATTTTTCAGATGCTCTGAAATCTATAAATTTAATACCCAAAGGCAATTTTTTAATAGAAATAAAAGATATATATACCTACCCAGATATACAGTTTATAGAGTTATTGATTGAAATATTTCAAAAGGTTGAATATAAATTTTCTAGATTTACAAATGCATGTTATGTATTTTGTAAGGGTCTGAAATGCGAACTAAATATAGACAGAACGTATGTAAAAGACTTTAGTATTAAAGTTAATTCTAAGTTAATACAACAGGTTTTCAATTACAACTGCGAATTCTTTAAGAAAATGATTCATTTAAATGAAATATTAACACTAATATACAATGAATCGTTAGATTTGTCTGCGATGATAAAGGAGATTGACGTTACTAATGATTATTACATATCTTATATAAATAAAAATAATATTTATAAGGTATGCAATTGCGACAGACTTTTTAACAGTAGAATGCTTAACTGTTATATATGCGAAGATTGTTTATCTCTTAATGTTATAGACGACATCACCCAGTCTTCTTCTGAGCCGTCCACGCCTTAGCAGCATTACCAAACGCCGCCCTATGATCATACTTATCCCCTTTTTCTTCCTTTTCTTTTGCGATCTCCTTTTGCACAAATAAATTATAAGGAGTTGGAGTTTTCTTAGTACCGTCATTTTTTTTGCCCCTACGCGACGATTTATCGCCGAAAGATGAAACCGACTTTTTTAAGTCTGAGACCTCCTTTTCTAAAGCCTGGATTCTTGCTTCACTATCACCCATTACTGTATATGTATATTGTATTTATCATTTTTTAAACGTGTTATTTCTGTGTTTATCGCACAATGGAAAATTGCCGTAGTATTTTTTGTTAAAAAATTCTATACCACATTTTTTACACGAAAGTTTCTTATCGGTATCCGGATCAATGTAGTACGTTTCTTTTTCTTCTCTGGCCATTGTTATTATAGAATCCCAGTCTACTTCCCCAGTATCTTGATTAATAAAAGAGTCCGCGTTCGTTGTCATTATAATCTTACGCAGTTATATATTTTCCTAAGAAAAAAATGTATAGATGTATTATTATATTAAATGACAGAAAAGGAAAGAAGGCTTATTTTTATGATTGGGTCCGGTGCAGTTGGGTTGATCGCTGGGTATGCTACCCGGAAGACGTTTAAATAATAACGCCGTAATTGTCTCTAAAGTTCTCTATGTCGCTCGTTAGGAATATAACCGAGTCTTTGTAGTTAGGGTTATCATGTTTAAATTTCTGATAATAGGTCATCTGCCAGGGCCACAATAGCTTAGACTCGTATCTCGATATAAAATATACAACCTTATCGTTATACAATGAATGCACACATTTTATCATTAATTTATTCCAGTTTGGGATAGCGTTAGATAGTTTTCTTTTCTGTGGCAAACACGGAGTGCTCTTAGGAATAATATCTTCGTATGGAACTAACCCGGGGCGGGCTCCGGGGACGTGAACCGTTTTGCTCCAATCAAATTGAGTAGACTCTTTGCATTTATGACAAATCGCGCAATACAAACCCGGTTTAAATACTGAAAATTGAATATTTTTGGAAGATGGATCCTGTTCACTTTTAAAATTTTTAATCAATTTATTGTTTTTCCATACGCATAGGTGAACACCTATTGGGTCGTAATAAGGACCATATTCGGTGTCACTGAATGACTTGTAAGTATTTTTAATTGCTCCTTCTCCCCGCCTCTTAACTTCTATGTAATCAAGTGCTTCAATTGAGCAACGTTTAGGGTTGTAAATATTGTTCCACTCTTGTTCATCTGTGAATTTCATATTTCTATATTCTTCTATGGAAATTAGAATATTTTCATTTTCTTCAATTTCGTAAACGCCTTCGGGGGAATCATTTGATAGATCTTTCACAACCCCCCGACCGGTAATCAAGGTGCCCATATTAATATATTATCTTATCGTTTATATTTTTAAGGTGAATATTTTTTTGTAAATTATAATGTGTATATATTATAAAATGAGCGCCGTAGTAATAGTACTTTTAGTAATCCCAATTCTTATAGCAGTAATCGCGTCGTTTTACATATTTAATAAGATCTACCCAGGCGGAATTGCCGCCGCAGCCACGTCGGATGAGGATGCTAAGATGGTAATAACTGGAGGAGTTGACGACGAAGACGCCCCAACTTATAAATTAAGGGCAGCGGGCCCTGATAAATTTCAATTAGAACTGACAGAATCTGACTCCGACTCCGACTCCGACTCCGACTCCGACGAAGAGGACGTTGTAAATGCTATAATAGACTCCGCGGCCGCCGAAGTCGCCGCCCCTGCAGTCACCGCCCCTGCAGTCACCGCCCCTGCAGTCACCGCCCCTGCAGTCACCGCCCCTGCAGTCACCGCCCCCGCGGTTCCGGGGTAGGTTAAAATATTTAATTAAAATATTTAATTAAAATATTTATTAATGATAAATGGAACATCTTTTATTCAAAGCATTTCTCCTGGCCGCCGTTTTAACGCTTTTTACGATACTGCTTACCAGAAAAGAGAATAACTATCTAGAAACAACTGGTGCTGCAAGTACTAAAAAATTAATGGTAGTAGATCAAACATCCGGGGCGATATCTTTTTTGAATGACAGCGTAGGCGGGGTTAATCAAAAATTCTTACAAAATGACGCCACACAGGCCGCGCTATTAAAAGCACTTTTTGGACCAAATCTAGACGGCGAGGGGGGGGTTTTCAAAGCGAAAATTGATGAACTACTCGCCGCGGGCGGGCCAATAGCCTCAACATACGAAACAAAAGTGCTCGCGGATGACCGTCTTGCGTCCCTTGAGGGTAGTATTGGAGAGTGCGTCAGCACGCGGAGAGCCAATAAGTTTACATTGTGGTCTGGCAACGCCGAGAAGGTATTGGCCGATGATGGGTGCGACGGCAGTCCTGGCAGCAATAGTACCAACCAGAAGGCTGGCTGGTGCAAAGAGGGCACCGGCGGCCGGTCCTTTAAGGTTTTCTTCACAAAAGGAGAGTCGTACTCCGGGGCCTGACGGGTCACCCACAAAGCTTATTAAATTAAAATGTAATGTAAAAATACACACAATTCATTAATTGTCAGTATTTTTCTATTTAATCTCATTTACAGTTCATTACCAGTTTAGAAGTCGTCAAGGATTTCTAGTTCCTTGTCGACGATCTGTTCGGGGCGGTTGTAATCTGTAACGCGCTGTTCGAAGAAGTTGCTCTTGCCATCAAGAGACATGGTGTCCATGAACTCAAATGGACAGGTTACATCGTAAATCTTAGGGTATCCCAACTTTTGGATCAAACGGTCTGCCTGAAACTCAATGTAAGTCTTCATAGAATTTGCGTTCATACCGATAAGATCACAAGAGAATGATTCGCAGATGAATTCCTTTTCAATGTCAACTGCCGTTGTAAACATTTCGTTAATTTCATCAACGCTCAGTCTATTCACGATGTATGTATAAAGTAAGACACCAAAGTCTGCGTGGAGAGACTCATCACGGGCAATAAGTTCATTACTCTTACCCAGGGCTTTGGTCATTAGCCCCTTTACATACTTAAGCCAAAAGATGGCGCAAAACGAACCCGCGAAGAATAGCCCCTCGACGATTGTAAACGCTACAAGTCTCTTAGCAAATGGGATGTCACTGTTTAGCCACTTCTTGGCCCAATCCGCCTTTTTCTTCACTCCCGGAACTTCCTTAATCCCGTTTAGAAGTCTTAGTTTTTCCCAATTATTTCCAATGTATGTATCAATCATAAGAGCGTATGTCTCAGAATGGATTGTTTCCATTGCAGCCTGCCACCCATAGTAAGCTCGGATTTCAGGGACCTTAATTTCCTCAATAAAGTTTATAGAAAGATTCTCAAAGATAATACCGTCAGACCCAGCAAAAAATGATAGGATATTCGAAATGAAAAACCGTTCATCATCGGTTAACTTTTCCCAATCTGACGTGTCGGCTGAAAAATCAATTTCTTCGGCTGTCCAAAATGCTTGCTGATGGCGCTTATATTCGTTCCATACTGCAGTCCATACAATCGGGTACAAAACATATCTATTAGAAGTTTCTGCGAGAATCGGTTCCATCTTGTTATATTATAATATAAGATATATCTTTATATTTTATATTTTATATTATACATTTCATTTTCATTTTCATTTTCATTTAATCGTCTATACGTAGCTTACACCCCGGCGACGACCGTAGTTGTAAGAAATCTTCGCACGGCTTAGACGAGCCTTAAGAGCCTTGCCGGTTACCGGGGTCCTTGTGTATCCACCCCCTTTCTTGGTCTTGTAAATACTGATACCATTCTTTACCGCAATAGCCTGTAACTCGTTTACAGTAATCTTCTTAGTCTTGTCTTTTACGCATCTCTTCTGACCAGAGCCCTTACCTTTGCGCCACTTACTGTTTGGCGAGTATCCCGGTCTGCAGACAGTTGCCATGCCAAACCTACTACCAGAAAGTCTTCCGATTGCGGCAGCACCCCTCATGGTCTCCGTACCAAACCCCATACCGAGCGTACCCGGCACGGCTTTAAGTCCGGCTAAAATGTAATCTCCGCCAAACCCATTCTTCTTGAGTACAATCCTCCACGCCTGCTTAAGACTGATGCCTTTCCGGTGATGAAGATTCATGGCTTTCTTAGCGTTAGCGTAAATTGCTCTTTTAGTCATCTTTCTACCACGACGAGGAGAACGGCGGGGCGAACGGCGCGAACGACGGGGCGAACGGCGCGAACGACGGCGCGAACGGCGCGTACGGCGCGAACGGCGGGCCCCGAAAACAGATAAATCATCATCATCATCGCCCTGCATACTCAAGGGGATGTTACCGTAAGTTCTATCCGTCATCAGCGACTTACGTCTACGGATCGGCGACTTGCGACCACGCTTAGGCGACTTACGTCTACGGATAGGCGACTTACGTCTACGGATCGGCGACTTACGTCTACGACGGGGTGAACGACGGGGCGAACGACGGGGCGAGCGGCCATTGCGAAGACGGTAAGCACGGCGAGCCGCGATAGCCTTCTTAGTCATCTTTAACTTTCTCTTACCGAAACCCATACCGAGCGAACCCGGTACGGCTCCAATTCCATCTAAAATGTAATCCATTATTTATTTTATTATATGCGTTTATTTTTTTTTTGAATTAATTAGAATTAAATATTACATCACATTCCGCAATCGCAAGGAACTGCACCGAAGCATGATTTACTATGACCATATTGCATACTAAGGGGTAAGTTACCGCGCGTCTTTTTGCTCCACCTGAAGTTAACAGAGTCTAACTCATCAAGGTCTTCGTAATTTTTCCGAGAAATTAAAGGTCTTACAGATGACTGAATTCTCTTACACCTACCAGTGTCGGGATCCCTGTAATGACCCGGTGGGCATATTTTTCTCTGGCGACCAGTTTCTGGATTAATTTCGTAACCACGTGGAACGCTCGACCTCGGTCGAGGAGGAACATAGCCGTAAGTCTTATTAACCATTTTCATCTTTTTGCATTTATTAGTTTTATTATCTCTAATTTCGTAAAAATCGCATTCTTTTAAACATTCTCTCTGCCCCTTAGTACGATTCCAATTCCTGTTTACTTCATAACCCCGTCCACACACAGAGTCGCCGAATTTATTTTTCTTTAAAACAATTCTCCAAGCCTGCTTAAGTGAAATTCCCTTGGAGTGATGTAATTTCATGGCTCTCTTAGCTCGAGCATGGGCAGTCTTTTGCGAAATCTTCCGGCGCTTAGGCGAGGACCTACGGGAACGCTTAGACGACTTCTTTCTACGGTAAGCCCGGCGGGCCGCTATAGCCTTCTTAGTCATCTTTAGTTTCTTACCGTATTCATTTACATCGCCAAAACCGAACAAGTCTGGGCCTCCCATGGCTATATATTTTATTAAGTCGGCCTCGGACATGTTTTGATATACATCTGACGCCGCTTTTGACACCGAATCCTTAGTCTTTTTCGCTACCTCCTTAGCCTTCTTAAGGTTCGCGGCGAGAATTGGAGCATGCTTATCCGCTTTTGCCGCGGCCGCCGCTTTTGCCACGGTAGCCGCTTTTGCCGCGGCCGCCGCTTTTGCCACGGTAGCCGCTTTTGCCTTGGCCATGATGGTTTTCATATCACCGAATTCATTTACATCGTTGAACATGTTATTTATTTATTTAGAGTAAATATAATAATTTAAAGATAAATTGTATAACTTATTATATTTAATGAATCCTGTATACGCGTACCTAGATAATGCCGCCGGAGTAAAATTATCCGCGAAGACAATATCTAAGAGGTTAAATATTACGCATAAGTGTGTTCTACATTACTGTTTTAAAGACAGTAGAATTCGTAGAGTAAATGGAATGGAAGTTGGTACGGGGAAATATCACATCAATGTTTTTACTATTGACCCTTAACGATGTTAGGGAAAAATGTATCGAATGTACTAGTATAATCATCAAAAACCTTAAAAATCCAGGCCGAGTTTTCCTTTGACCAGCTTGCATTTTTAAATGAAGACTTAATAATCTCCCGGTTGTCAAATGTCTTTGTACCGTAAATGTAAACATTATCGCCTTCAACACGATAAGCAAGTTCGGGCTTTACTTCCTTCGGTTCCGGTGGTCCAAGTGTTTCCTCGGCTATATTAGTCTTAATTAGATTATTCAAAAGGTCTAGAAGGGGTGACATATTAATTTCGATACCATCGACTTTCTCTTCTAGGGAGTCCAGTTTCTCCTCTAGTGAATCAAACTGGGATACAATAATATTTAGTTTTTCCAATAGCTCGCGTGCGCCGAGTTGTTCCTCCATACTTAATAACTAATAATATATGTGTTTATATAGTTTCTTTAATATTTTTATGAGATCTGTATAGTAGTTTATATTCTCCTAGATTAAATTTACTCCCTTTTATCAATTCCTCTATATCAGTCTTGTAACGTTCATCGTCTACCCAGATTTCCATCCTATATAAAACACTTGTGTACTTTGTACAGTCCACTATCCGTATCCCGTTTATGTGGGATATAATTTCAGTTTCATTGCCAATTATACATAAAATAGAATTAACCCATTCTGAATGTATTTTTTTTAAGTCAGTCCCGTTTTTAATAGAATATTCAAACCCGCGTTTGTTTTTGTCATCTTCCCAACAGGGAAAGATACCTTCTCTAAAGAATGAATAGGCGCAGGGGACCGCATTTGTTCTTTTTATTTTTTTAATATGTACACCATCAGAAAATATATCATAAACCGTAGGTATATTATTAAATGTTCCCCAAAATGTCTGAATATCTGAAATGTCCATTAATTTTTCAATATTGTCATTATATAATTTCCCAAGGTCTTTATAATGTAAATACAGACTCCATTTATGACTAAGTTCCATACGATATTACATTATTATATATAAAACACGCTTTTAAATAACAATTAAATTTATAATGTAATATATAATTAATAGATGGAACTTTCAGAAAAAAACAGTTTAAACCCGGACGTATGGGGTTCTACATTTTGGGATACGCTGCATTTTACTGGGTATGGATATCCAACTGTACCAAATGAAAAAGATAAAGACGCTTATAAAAATTTTATATTAAATTTTGTAAAAATATTACCGTGTGATAAGTGCTCTAATGATGCACAGATATACGTTAATGATATAAGTGATGTAGAATGGGCCGAAATATTGAAAAATAATTCATCCTTACTTAAATGGACGTGGACTTTTCACGACAGTGTAAATACTAAACTAAATAAGAGATCTATATCTATAGATGTATTTTTAGATAGCTTCGTTAAGGGTAAATCTCATGATAAATCGACCAAACGCTCAGTAACATGGAAGACTTCTTTCAAAAGGATTTTATTGTTTGTAATGTTTGTAGGAGTGGCCCTGTTTTATGCCAGGCATTTACGCACTACACGTTAGACACTCGCTATAAGCAGGGGACTCTTTTTTAACATCTGTTGAAAAGTTTTGATTATCCAAGATAGACTTACTTCTAATGTAATAAGATCCTGTTTTGAGACCATTTTTCCATCCATAGAAATGAATAGAATGAATTACCTTCGGCGTAGGAGGATTCACAAATAGATTAAGGCTCTGACTCTGACAAATGAATGCCCCCCTATCTATGGCTAACTGAATAATAGATTTTTGCGAAAGTTCCCAGGAAGTCTTATAAACCTGTTCAATGTCTTTAGGTAGACCCAGCTTTTGGACGGATCCCTTATTTAGCATTATCTTTTCAATAAGTTCATTGGTGAAAAGATTTCTAGCCTTCAATTCGCGTATGAGATGATTATTGACAATAACATAATTCCCAGATAGGACCGCCCTGGTATACAAATTAGATGTATATGGTTCGAAGGATTCGTTATTACCCATAATCTGCGCGGTTGACGCAGTGGGCATAGGAGCTACCAAAAGACTGTTTCGGATTCCATGAGTTTTAATGTCATTTTTCAGGCTAGCCCATTGTTCCTGTGAATAAAGTTTCCATGAAGTATCATAAGACTCCTGGTTTTCCCACATATCAAATTGTAGGATACCTTGACTAGCAGGGGATCCGCCAAACGTTTCATATGACCCATATTTTTTAGAAATTTCCATAGATTCCGACAACGATGAATAATAAATACATTCGAATATTCTCCTATTAAGGATCCGAGCATCATTAGAGTCATAGGGAATTTTGAGAATCATAAAAAGATCTGCAAGTCCTTGTATACCAATCCCAATTGGTCGGTGACGGATGTTAGATAGCCTAGATTCTGGCGTTGGATACGAGTTAATGTCAATGATGCTATTTAGATTATTTACAATTTCCCGAGTTTTACTTGCGAGTAGTGTATAATTAAAACTCATATCTGGCGAGATATATTTTGGAAGGCAGATACTTGCTAGATTACACACTGCGGTCTCATTAGAATCTGAATATTCAACAATTTCTGTACACAAATTACTACTTTTAATAGTCCCGTAGTGTTTTTGGTTAGACTTCCTG
>Ga0209713_10000385_pt1 | contig 24403 bp, 13 predicted proteins | sample ArcOceMetagenome_3_FD_187444 | JGI IMG/M metagenome (GOLD analysis project Ga0209713, IMG submission 187444) | Marine eukaryotic phytoplankton communities from Arctic Ocean - Arctic Ocean- Svalbard ARC20M Metagenome (SPAdes) (version 2) | ecosystem: Environmental > Aquatic > Marine > Oceanic... | reverse complement strand
TCAAACTCAGGACCTCGCTCGGGCGGGGTCCGTGTGCCGGCGCATGTGGGCGTACGTAGGTCTGTAGGTCTGTGCTGTCAGCCGGAAGAGCAGTTGTGGCAAGCTGTACCCGAGTACAAGTGGCTCGATCTTAAACTTGATTTTCGTCACTCTTGATTGATTCAAAAAATGTTGGCGGCCGGCGACAAAGTGCTCGTTCACTCCCTCGAAGGTCGCGCGGACCTGAACGGCGCGGTCGTCACGCTCAAGGAGTGGGTGAAAGACAAAGGCCGGTGGTCTCTAGTCGTGACCGGGCACTGCGAGGGCACAGCCAGCAAGGGCGCGTTTGGCGAACGCGTGCTGGTGCGGCCGGAGAACCTCAGCGCCATGTCGCCAGGCCAGGAGCTAGTGGCGGCGGTGCACAGCGCCATCAAGGCGGTCGACGTGGAGGCCGTGCTCTCGCGATTCGTTGAGGGCGTCGTCTGGCCACAGGACGTCGCCACGGAGCTCATGGCTGCAGCATGGGCGACGGACGAGCGTCGTGGCTGCGTTGGTGCATACATGAAGTATGGCGGCGTCGTGTCGGCACTCTTCATGGGCATGACGCAGTGCCAAGCAAAGCTCGGCATCGAGCAGCTCGAGGGCCTTTCGGAACGGGCGGGTGTGGACAATGCTTCGATGCTGCTCTTCTCGTTTGCCATCGACACGGACAACGTCAAGGCCCTTGCACTCGTCTACGAGTGGAGCCCAAATTTCTTGCTCTCACGGGGCCCGCTCGAGGAGGGAATCGAGCCCTCGGCCGAAGCGATAGCAGCCCTCTCCCTAGACGATGACGACGACCCGCTCCTGATTGACTACGCGTACGAGCTCGCCGAAGGCAACGGCGCCACTGCCTGCTTTGAGTTCCTGTGCAAGCGCAACGCGACAGCGAAGAAGGTCCACCAAGCGCGGCGCGCAGCGCAGCGCGAGGCGGGCATCAAACCGTCTCGCCCAGTCTCTTGCGCCTGGTGCGGGGACGAGGCGGACAAGAGCCTGATGAAGCGCTGCCAGCAGTGCCGCGTCGTGTGGTACTGCGGCCGGGAGTGCCAGAAGGCGGCGTGGCAGACCCATAAGGCCAGCTGCGAGCCACCCCGCGAGGAGGTGAAGGGAGCGTGCATCATGCAGGTGAAGACGCCGTGGGGCACATCACGCATCAGCCAGATCTTCGATTACAAAGGGAAGGTGACCGGCGACGACGCGGCCACGTACGGCCGGCCTCGGCCGAACAGCAGCGACCCGACGCGCAAGTGTTTCCTTCTGCAGCTGCGTGTGCGTGCGCCAGGCGGCGGGAACTGGCTCTCGGCGCCGCGCCCAGGTCGCGAGAAGGCTGACACGGAGTACGCTGTGGACGTGCGCCAGAAGGTCTCAAACGCACTCGTCCAGCGCGGGTACCGGCAGCTCGAAGGCTGCCTTCTCAACGCTGCCTTCTATGATGACGGCTCGGGCGAGAGCCGCTTCGTGCGAGTGGCCACTGAGTGTGCGACTACGGAGGGCACAGAGGTGAAGCTAGCAGCGCTTTGCGTCGACCCGGGCCTTGGGCTGTTCATCAAGCACGACGAGGTGTTTGGCGACGACCATGCGTGGGAGATGCCGGGAGATGACTTGGACCCTTCTGAGGTGACAGAGAAAGCTCGCAGGGCAGACGAGAAGCGCCTTGCGGCCGAGAAGAAGGCGTCGAGGCGTGGCAAAAATAAGGGGAAGAACAAGGACATCAACAAGAGCAGGCCATGAGCGCCGCGGTCGGTTGGTTGCGTTGAGTGCGTTAACGGACACGACGAGGGCAGGGGAGGAGACCGATCGGACAACAAAGTTACGTCGCCCGAGCTCTGGCAGGCTCTGGTGGCGTGGTGGCAGGCTGAGAATAACATGAAATGGTCGACGAGGTGTGTGCGCAGTGCGCGATCTCTAGACTTGCGTTCAAGAGGGAGGTAACATAAAGGAAAGGACGTTTGGGATCAGTGTATCCCACGTCGGGCCCTCCGCCTCCGACCGGCGGTTTAGCTTTAGGCGAACCCGAAGGCCGAAGCAATGGATCGAGACATGAGAGTATCTCAAGTATCAGTCTAAGTAGTACTTACGATGAACCTGGGAGTCAAACTCAATGCTGTGCGACAGCCATCCGATGGCGGAAGCGCAGCCCCAGCTCGGCCATCACGGCGTGCAGCGCGTCGCACTGCGGCGCCGCCGCCGCCCTCGTGCCGAGCCCGAGCGCAAAGGCGGTGCGCGCGGCGCGCACGCCGCCGACGAGGCTGTCCCACCGCTCGAGCGCGCGCCCCACCACCTGCGGCAGCGCCTCGGGGTGCGCCTGCGCGGCGCGCACCGCGTAGCCCTCGAGCGGCAGCACGGCGGTGAAGGCGGGCTCGAAGTCGTCGGCGAGGAGGAGCGGCACGCACTGCGCGGCGAGCGCCTCGTAGAAGCGCCGCGACGACGGCGTGATCCCCGCCGGCACCAGGCACAGCTTGCACTCGCGCAGCGCGCCCCGCGACGCCACCACGCGCCGCCGCTCCGCCTGCCGCCGCCCCGCCTTGCGCGCCGCCTTGGAGCCGCCGCCAGCGGCGCCGCCGCCAAACGAGGTCTCGGCCGCGTCGGAGAGGCGGAGCTGCGCGTGCGGCACGCCGCGCAGCGCCTCGATCGCGCGGCGGCGCAGGCCGTTGGTGTCGGAGCCGAAGAAGCAGACCGAGTGCCTCTTGGCGGCGGGCGCGACGGCGTGGTCCTCCGCAAACATGGGCACGTAGTAGGGCAGCACGAGCTGGTCGTGGCGGCGCAGCACGCCGCGCTCGCCGAAGCGACGGTCGCTCGCCTCGATGCGCAGCAGGATGGCCTTGCGCAGCGGCGGCCACGCCGCGCCGAAGAGCCGCTCGGGGTCGCGCGTCGACGAGACGACGGCGAGGTGGTCCTTGCCGCCCGAGCGGCGCCACCAGCGCGAGGCGCGCAGGCAGCGGCTCAGCGTCGCGGTCGCGTTGTCGCGGAAGGCGCGCTGCGCGCCTGAGGCCTTGCGGTCGGGGTAGGCGAGGCGCGAGTAGAAGGGCACAAAGAAGAAGTGCGCGCGGCGCGGCTCGAGCGTGCGGAACGGCGACGCGAGCAGCGCGCGGTGCAGCGCGACGTCCGAGATGAACTGGTTGCGCGGCAGGTTGGCGTCGAAGAACTCGCGCACGTGCGGCGCCGAGAGCAGCCGCGCATGCAGCTCGTCCATGCAGCCGTACACGTAGACGCGCGGCGCCGCCGCCGCCACGCCCGCGGCGCCGGCCGCAGGGCGGCAGCTGCCCGGCAGCGGGCATGCGACGGGCGAGGCTGGCGTCGCCTCGCCAAGCGGCCGGCACCCTTCGCCCACGCCGTCGCACATGCGCTGAGTCTCCAGTCTCGTCAGCAGCTCGCGGCTGCGCGCGGCCTCGAGCCGCATGGCGCGCCGCAGCTCGCCACTGGCGCTCGATGTGCATGGCTCGCCATCGCCGGCAGCGGCGGTCTCCGGTGGCGGTGGAGACGGTGACAACTGTGCTGGTGGCGGCGATGGCGGCGGAGGTGGCGGTAGCTCCCGCGGCGCAACGATCGATGGTGGTGACAGCAGCTGCGACGGCGTGGGCCGGGATGAGCCAGCCACCGCACCAGTCGAGACCGTCGGAGGGGTGCCCGCGCCGCGTCGAGGGCGCGAGCCACCCAACAGGGGATCCAGCCAGCCCGCTGGCAACTGCGCGCGAGCCAATCGAGTCTGGAGCCGCCCAAGCAGGCAGTGCGTCGCATTTGGGCACGCGGGCCTCCCACTCGCCTCGCTCAGCCGCCGCCTGCGTGGTCGGGCGGTGGCGGTGAGGATGTCGGTGTCAAGCTTTTCCTCGCCTCCGGCGTCTGGCCTTCCGGCGCAGTTGTCTGGGCTCAGCTCCTTGTACATCTTGCCGGTCGACGCATTCGTCCGCTTCGCCTCGACCACCCGCGCGGCGACCGCCCTGCCGAGGCCCTGCAGCTCGATGGTGATGGCGGCGCACCTCTCGATGTTGAAGACGCGCGGCGTCTTCTCGTGCAGCATCTCGTGCACGCAGCGCATGCCGTGCAGCGCGGTGTCGAGCTGATCAAAGTTGGCGATCGCCGAGCGCAGATCGTCGAACCCCGCCTTGACCATCGGCTGGGCGCCGCGGGTGGCCCCTGGTGGCGCTGACGGCGCGCTGGCCGGCGGTGGAGGAGACGGCGGCCTGTCGGGCAGCGACACGCCCACCGCCAGCAGCACCCGCCGCAGCTCGCCCGGCAAGTCGGCCTGCAGCGCCTCGTACACGATGCGGTACGCCGGTGCGCCGCCCGCGAGCTTGGAGGCCGTCTTAATAATGTCCAGCTGCGCCAACGCGACTGTACGCGCGCGAAACAGAAGCTTCGAGGGCGAGACGTGCAGCGCGCTGCGCTCCTTGTGCTTCGTCGCGTGGTTGAGCTCGCCCGGGCACGACTGTCGCAGGTATGAGAGCGAGTGCTTCACAAAGTTGGAGCGCACGTGCACGAGGACAGGAAGCCGCGGCATCAGACGTTGCAGCTCACTGATGTGCTGAAAGTACGGCGGGCCCGTCGCTGCAAACGAGAGCCCCGCAGCGCGGCAAGGTCCGAGCGGTGGAGCAGGGTCGACCTGTGCGTAGCTGCACGAACGCGTGGCGCCCGAGGGTGGCGGTATGCGGTCGCACGCGCGACATCGTGTGGCTCGCGAAGTGCCGCTGCAACTCCCGCAGGACTCGCGAAGGAAGCTCGCAGTCAGCGTGGCGGGCGCCAGGTGGCTGTCCTCCGCCCGGCAATCGCGCAAGCAGTGCTCGTACTCGAAGAAGAAGCTGCAGCCCGGCAGCTTGTTGAAGGCCTCCTCGAACCACGCGCTGCCCATGTGGTAGCCCTTGATGACGAGGAACGGCTGCGCGGTGGAGTTCATGGCTCGCCGCGTCAGTGTCTGTCAATCCTCTGCGCCTCGCTGTGTCAATGTTCCCGAAGTCCGGCATTCTTTTGCATGCACGCTATTGACGCTGACTGATGTTTTTTAGCTCGACACGCACTACACGATTTACACGGCTAAGCCTCCGGGACATCAACACTGGGTCAGTACCAGCCTAGGACGCATCCCGCGCCGTTGGCCATGCGCATCCCACCGGTTCGTGACACGCATGGACTTCGCGGGGTGATCTGGCTCACCCCAAGCGAGAGGATAAACGCATGCCTGTGAGCATGCGGCAGGCTCCGCACTCGCCATCCTCGAGCGAGTACATCATGATCTGGCGCAGTTCCAGCGGTGGCGGCACCCGGGCCATACACCGGGTCCGGCTATAGTAAATCTGGATTCCGTTCTTTGCTTCGGCAAGGGGTTCGAGGTGTGTACATAGTAGTTGAGGTAAGCTAACAGCGTTAAACCGTTAAACCTCAAAACTAGGCTCATCCCTCAATAGCTGTGGCAAACGTCTCGCCTGATATAGCCTCAAATAGCTTGCAGGTGGCTTTACTTGACGTAGGCTACCGTATCACATCGAACCCGGCCCGGCGCGCATCTCGTACACGAGCGAGAGCCTCTCGTCGGTTGCGGCGGCGACGCGGTGGGGCGCCGCGCGGATGGCCGCGCCGCTCGCGTGCTCGAGCGCGTCGGCGGCGAGCACGAGCAGCTCGGCGCCGCTGCCGCTCTCGAGGTCGACCCACGCGCCCGTCGCGCCGTCGCGCACCTCGAGGCCAGCCGTCGCCGAGGCGAGCTTGAGCGTCAGCACGCCGGGATCGGTGTGCGAGCCCATGTGCAACAAAGCGTCGCCGCCGCCGTCGCCACCGCCGGCACGCTTCTCGGCGCGGTACACAAAGGCGTCGAGCACCGAGCCGTCGGTGCCCAGCCCGAGCGCGGCGCAGTCGCGCCGCAGCGTCGCCGCCCAGTCGCAACCGCCGCCGCCCCTATCGTTGCGAGCGAGGCAGTCGAGGCACCACAGCGCGAGATCGCGCATCGCATCGGCGGCGCCGAGCAGCACGCTCCTGGCGTGCGGCTGCTCGTCGTGAGGCCACAGCTGCGCGTCGGGGGCGCCGCGCACCACGTGCCACTGCAGCCGGCACTCCCACCGCGAGAAGCCCGCGTTGAGCAGGTCGCTGCCGCCGCAGTCGCGCGCGCGGCCGCGGCGCGCCTCCGCCGACGACGAGAGCTGCCGCAGCGTCGCCTCGGGCAGAGCGAGCAGCGCGCGCGCCGCCGCCTCCGCCTCGCGGAGCGTCGCCGTCTCTCCCTCGCCAAGCAGCACGCGGCAGTAGCCGCGCTGCCGCAGCTGCGCAGCCAGCCCGCCGCCCGCCGCCTCGTCCCGCGAGAGGGCGGCGGCAGGCTGGGACGCCTCCGCGGCGCCTGTCGCCGTGGCCGCCGCCCCGGCCGGCTCGACGGGGCGCTCCGCCGTCTCCGCCTCCTCGCCCCGACCGCAATCGACGGCGACACCACAGTCGCCGAGCAACGGCGCGGAGCCCGAGCCCGCCTTTGAGTCGCTGCCCGCGCCCTGCCGCGTCCGCACCAGCCCAGCGTCGTCGGGGAAGGTCAGCGCCACGAAGCCGCTCTCCTCCGAACTGTCCTCAGCCTCGCCGTCGTCGCCCTCGCCCTCGCCGCTGCCGTCGTCCCTCCGGCGAGCGGCAGCCACGCAGGCGAGCGCCATCACGTCTGCTCGCGGATGTCGCGAATGGAGCGCAGGCAGCAGATCGTCCACAGGCAGGATGCAGCCGCGATAGCCGCACGTCGCAAGCTTGCGCGCGCCGTCGGCCGAGAGCGCGTATGCCATGCAAACCTTGCGATGGCCTGCCACGCGCAAGCAGCTGTCCGGCGCGCCAGCAACGGCGGGCTCGACTCCCTTCGAGTAGAGCGCGCTGCCGCCGAGGTAGATGAGGTCCCATCGCACGCCCGCCTGCTCGAGCAGCCGCACTTCGCGCAGCAACGCCGGCAGCGCCTCGTCGGTCAGGTGGGCATCGTCCTCGAGCACCACCTGCAGACTGAGGCCCTCGGCGTGGGCCCGCTCGGCGACGCGCAGGTGTGACAGAGCCGCACCCACGTCGCCGAGCGTCAGGTGGCGGCAGAAGAAGTCGATGTAGAGCCGGGCACGGTCGCGCCTCCACAGTCTCGAGAAGCAGCGCTCGTACTCGACCCAGGCCTGAGTTTCGCCCAGGTCGGCGAGATGTGGGTAGCACCGATGCACATCGGACACCTCCGTGATCGGCCAGTCGCGGTACACCCTGCAGCCCGTGCGCTGCTCGAGCGCGTCCACAGGAGAGTCGCCCTCGGCCGCAGCGGCGGCGGCGGCCTTGGCGTCGGTGCCGGGGAACATGTCAAACGGCAGGTCTGGTGGCAGCACGGATAGCAGGTGCTCCTCGCACGCGGCCCAGCGGTCGGGCCGGCGGCGGAGCGAGATCGCTGTCACTCGCTGCATAGCTAGGCAGACAACCCACACGCGCACCACTGTGCGCGTCGCCGGACGTGCATGCGCATGCAGATCGAGTGAGCTCCGCCCCCGAGCTCGACTTACTCTGAGCGTCGCTCCTGAGCGCGCGGGGCTAACTATGCGCTCGCGCTTATTAGCCCTGCTCGTGTGCGTGCTGCCGATCGACTCGTTGCGCTCGCTCCCCGTACCCGCTCTGCAGCGCGCCGCGTCGAGGGACGCCCCGGGCAGAAGAGGAGCGCCGCGGGGGTGCGCGAGCGTTGCTCCCCCCGACGGATTGGGGCAGGGCGAGGCGTCGACCGCCTTGGCGACCGACAACCCGTTCGCCGCGCCGATGGGCCGCCAGAAGCGGCTCATCCTGCTGACGCGCGAGCTGGGCCGGCTGCCCAAGGGGTCGACACCCGAGCGGGTGCAGGGCCTGCTCAACGCAGCTTCGTGGGAGACGACGCCGGAGCAGCTGACGACGCTGATGATGACGGTGCACAAGGCCAACCGCTGGCGTGCCGCCACCGTGCTCGCCGACTGGGCGCACAATCAGAACCCCCCGGTCCCGCTGACGACGCGCCAGTACAACCTGCTGATCTCGGCGTGCGCGCACGCGCGGCCAAGGCGCGCGCTGGCGATCTTCCGGCGGCTGCAGGCGTCGGGCGTCGAGTGCGACAGCATCTCGTACACGAACGCGATCGCCTCCGCCTCGCGCACTGCCAACCTCGAGCTCGCGCTGCAGCTCTTCGAGCAGATGATGCGGGCGGGGATCCCGCCGACGACCATCTCGTTCAACACGGCCATCGCCGCGTGCGCGAAGGCGGGCGACTGGAAGCGCGCGCTCGTGCTCTTCCGGCAGATGGAGGCGCGCTCGATCGACCGCGACACGATCACGTACACCAACGCGATCAAGGCGTGCGCCGACGGCGGCGAGCTCGACAAGGCGCAGACGCTCTTTGCGTACATGGAGGTGGCGGGCGTGCAGCGCAACCTCGTCACGTACGCCGTGATGATCAACGGCTGCGTGCGCAACGGCGAGTGGGAGCGCGGCCTCTCGCTGCTCGACGAGCTGCTCGCCAAGGGCCTCGAGCCCGACGCCGTCGTCTTCAACGCGGCGATCACCGCGTGCGACAAGGGCGGCCTCTGGGAGCAGGCGCTCGGCCTGATCGACGAGATGCGCGAGCGGGGCATCGCGCCGACCGAGGTGACCTACGGCGCGGCCATCTCGGCGTGCAAGGCCGAGCGGCGCTCCGAGGAGGCGCTCGGCCTGCTGGGCGTCGCGGTGGGCGAGGGCCTGAGCAACACGGTCGTCTACTCGTCGGCCATCTCCGTCTGCAGCGCGGCGGGGCAGTGGCGGCGCGCGCTCGCGCTGCTGCAGGAGATGGAGGGCGCCGGCGTCAAGCGCAACACGATCACGTACAACGCCGCCATCCAGGCGTGCGAGCGCGGCGGCGAGTGGCAGGAGGCCATCCGCCTCTTCGACAAGATGTGCGTCGTCAAGATCCCGCGAGACACCATCACGTACAACTCCCTCGTGCGCGCGTGCGAGAAGGGCGGCCAGTGGCAGATGGCCTTCGACTTCATGAAGGAGATGAAGCTGGCGACCGGCTCGATCGACGGTCCCACCTGGGCACCGAGTAGCTGAACGGGGCTGTACATTTAGGAAGCAAAATGAAGTTCTAAGCTGAGACGACGCTTTCACGCGCGCGTGCGCGCGCGTTCTCGAGATTTTTTCAGAATATCCGAGGTGTCTAAATTTGGCATCTTGCCTTCGCGCTTCGCGCTGCGCAGCGCCGCCCGCAGGCCTCCACACAGCTCCATGCTTGCGCTCTCGCCGGCGGCGTTGGGCTGGTCGATACTGAAGCCGCACCATTCCGACGTCATGATGATCGAGCCTGCAGTTGCCAGCGAGGTGTGGCCGTCGGAGGCCAACTTCGAGCTGGGCCCTCAGGTGGTGAGCTACGACGTGCCCTTCGCCTGGAGGCACACTGTGCCGACGGCGCAGCCCGGCCAGACGGCGACGCCTCTGCTGCAGCCCGACGGTGGCGTCCTTGCGGTCGATGCGCCCATCTCGATCGTGCTCGACGCGCCTTGCGAGGCTGAGCATCCGACGACGACGAGCACAGCCGACATCCTCGAGTCGAACAACGCGCTGCCTTCGCCCCAGCCAGGCGTACCGGCCATCTGGTACACCTGCGACGGCAGCGTCCCCGTGCCTGGCGCGGCGCGGCGGTACGACGGCCCGTTTGTGCTCAGGGACTGCTGTGCCGAGCGCCAGTGGTGGCAGCCGTCCTACGTCGTGGTGGGCGCGGTGGGCGTGTGCGCGGGGCGCGAGCCCAGCCCCGTCAACTCACGCTGGTTCTATGCGGCGGTGCGCACGCCGCCGGCGACCATCACGGGGGCGGGGCGCGTCCTGAGCTGCAGCGCCGCAACCCTCAACGTGAGCGTCGACTCCGGCAGAGGCGCTGAGCTATACTACTCGTTCACTCGCATGGCAAGCGCACGCGCGTGGGAAGCGGCGGCGGCGGCCTCCCATGCGCCGCTCATCGTGCGCACGCAGTCGGGATGCGTGTGCGACCTGCCGTTTGTCTATCGCGGCAAGACGTACGATGCGTGCACCTCGACCGACTGGCCGGGGTCGCCCTGGTGCTACGTGCGTGGCGAGACCTGTGGCACCCCTTACTTCTCCCGCCGCTTCGATCGGTGCGCGCCATTCGACAGCGGCGACGCCGACGCGCGGCTTGCCCTGCCGGCGGTAGCCACGCCGTCGCCGACGCCCGGCGCGGCCCTCGAGGGCGCGATGGCGCCTCCGCTGGTCGCCAAGCCGCTGCGGCGATGGGTGCAGCTCCATGCCGAGCGCAACGCGGCGGCGACGGCGGCGGTGCGTGTGGCGGAGGCGGGGCGAGCGACGATCATGGTGCAGCCGGGGGAGGTGGTGCGGGTGGCGGCGGTGGCGACCAGGCCAGGCGCCCTCGAATCGACCGTCGCCGAGGCGAGCCTCGAGGTGAGCTGCGCCGCCGCCAGCGGGCCGCGGCAGCCGTGGGGCCCGACGCCCTCGCCCTCGCCCTCGCCCTCGCCCTCGCCCTCGCCCTCGCCCTCGCCGTCGGTCTCGCCCTCGCCCTCGCCCTCGCCATGGGCGGCATGGGCGCCGGTGCAGATGCCGTCGCCGACGCCGTCACCGGCACCGCCAGTGTTGGACCCGACGCTCGTGCACTCGTCACCACTGCCGGATTGGTGCTGCTATGACTGGCCAATGCTACCCTCGCCCGCCTCTTACCCATCGGGCGGCGTGATTGCGGCGACGATGATCGTGCGGCTCTCCCTCGGCGCCGGCGTGCCCGAGCACCCCCCCAACCGATGCCACGCCGCTGCCGCTGCCGGGAAGGCCCCCTGCGCCGACGACGAGGCCGACGGCGGCGAGCTTTTTGCCATCCACTATACCACCGACGGCGAGCCGCCGACGCACGAGTCCAAGGTGTACACGACGCCAATCTTTCTGACCGAGGACGGGCAGGCGTGCCAGTTTGCGGCGTCCGAGTGGGCGGCGGCGCGCGGCGCTTCCGAGTCGTGCGAGGTGGTGCTGCGCGCGATTGCGATCCCTCGGTCGCCTGACCGTTGCCTCGCGCGCAGCGAGGAGTACCGGCAGACGTTCCACGTACTGTCGGCGTGATGTAAAATTAAAAACGGTACAGAACTCATCACAGCTGGGTTGAGACGCTGTTTACGGTACGCTCGACGTGGCTGAGTGTCATGGGCGTGCATCACAAAATAAATATGATAATGTACACGCGAACGAATATATGTGACACACTCTGTCTCTGTGGATCAGCCCCGACCCGGCGCGACGCCCATCACGCTGCTCGCGACCATGACGAGCGGCTCGTCGCGCTTGGGCGTGAACCAGCCGCGCGTGATGAAGCCAAAGGCGTGCAGCCACAGCTCGGGCGGCAGGCCCGCGTGCCCGCGCTGCGCCAGCGCGTGCAGCACACTCACCGCCTCGCGGTCCGCCTGTGGGAATGACCAGTGCCACGCCGGATGCCAACAGAGCGCGTCGGTCGGCAAATTCCCCCGGCCGCTCGCGCGCGCCTGCTCGTGCGCAATCTGTGCGAGCCGCGGCAGCCGCCGCCGCGCGGCGAGGATGGCGTGGTCGCGGTCGCTCAGAGCGGCGGCAGGCGCGAGCAGTTGTGCCGACTCCCAATGCTTGGCCTTGAACGGGTGCGCGGTCAGTGCGCTCACGAGCGGCGTGAGCCGCCACTTGTTCTCGACGTTGACGAGGGCGCGGAACGCGGACATGCCGAGGAGGAGGCGCAGCACGTGCGGGTGCTCCACGGCGTGCAGCGCCGTCGCGCCGTCGCTGTTTCGCGAGGCTGGCGACGCGCCGCCACGCAGAAGCGCCTCACACACCGTCTCGTATCCGTACGACGCGGCCGTCACGAGCGGCGGCGACGAGATCTCCCAAGCCATGATCTGTGGGCAGCTGGCATTCGCCGAGAAGCCGCACCACAGCGCGAGGTCGACGAATTCGAGCAGCTCCGAGGGCGGCGGTGCGGTCGACTTGCTAGACTTGCGCGCGCCGGCGGCGCGAATCACGGGTGTGATCAGCCCGAGCGGCCCCAGCAGCGCCTCCTCGACAGCCTCTGGCGTCGACACCTGGAGCGCCGAGAGCGCACGCATCACGCTGCAGCTCTGCGCGGCGCGCATGATCCGCTGCCACAGCTCGGGCGCGTCCTCCTGCTGCCTCGCGTCGCGCCAGTGCGGGTTCCGCTCGCGGCGCGACATCTAGCCGTGAGTAGCTGACCCTGAGCGCCGGCAAGGGGCCTTGCGCAACCTAACTTCGGGCGACGAGGGGTGCAAGCACCCAGAGCTGTGTTCAAACATAGAAATTTTGGATCAAACGGGCGGCCTAAGAAGACTGGAGGGAGAGAACGAGAGCGGAACGCTCCACAACGACGACGACCGTCCAGGGAAGTACCTCAGGCGCGACGCGGTTCGATGGAACGGGGCGTCGCCGCGCGAGCGTTCAGGTCAGACAGCCGCAGCTCATGCGCCTGGCGCGTCGTCGTCGTCGTCGTCCTCGCCCTCCTCCTCGGTCGTCTCGAGCCACTGCAGGAACTCATTCACCTGGAAAAGCGCCTTGTCCTTCCCGGGGGTGTCGTCCTTCGTGTCCTCGCGCCAGACCCCGTAGGCCTCCTCCAGAATCACGTCCGTCTCATACAGCTGGTAGAAGAGCTTCTTCATCAGCTTGTCCGGCCAATTCTTGCGCATGCAGTAGGCCTGCACCTCGTACAAGCTGCCGCACATCAGCGTCATCTGCTCCGCGCTCCCGCTCTTGCCCGCCTGCAGGTACTTGCGCAGCAGCTTGGCGCGCTCCTTGATGGCGTTGTTGATCTTGGTCGAGGAGGGCGGCGTCTCGTCCGAGCCGGTCTCGAGCAGGCAGCGCATCATCAACCGCGCGACCTTGACGTCGGGCACCGCAGGGTCGATGCGCTCCTGCATCCACGCCATGATCGCGGCGTCCGCCTCGGCGGGCTCGGCCTTGAGCGATTTCATCAGGTAGGCCTCGATCTCCTCGAGCTGCGTCTGCACCTTCTCGGCCTTCTGCTGCTGCTCCGCCTTCTGCACCTCCTCCACCAGCGCGGGGTCGAGGTACGCGAGGCCCGCGTCGGCGAGCAGCGCGGCGGCCGCCGGCCTGCCGTCGGCCGCGGCGGCCTCCGGCAGCAGCGTCAGCACGTCGAGCTTGGCGTCGGCGTACAGCTGCCGCGCGCCGCCCTCGCCCGCGAGCTCGGCGACCGTCCGCAGCACGCCGAGCGTCAGCGTCTTCGCCGAGACGCTCTCCGTCTCGCACGGGCGCAGGTGCGCGAACGCCTTCACGAGGAAGGGCGGCGGCAGCGCGCCGTCGTGCAGCGCGCGCCCCACAAACGCCGCCACGTACGAGCCGACGTGCGGCACGTCGCACACGTCGTCCTCCACATACTCGAGCGTGTCGTTGAAGCAGTCCTGCAGCTCCTGCGACGCGAGCTGCTTGCCCTTGACGAGGCCGCCAAACATGGCCGCGACGAGCGTGCGCTTCTCCTCGGAGCGCATGTCGAAGGCCTTCGGGAGGGCGAGCTGCACGAGCTGCTTGCCCAGGTCGCGCTTGCTCGCCTCGGCGCGCGGCGCCAGCTCCTTGAGGCACGTCACGAGCTCGCCGATGTCGCCGCACGACAGGTACTCCTCAAAGTTGGCCTCGAGCTTGGCGAGCAGCTCGTCGGCCGTCAGCGGCTTGGGCGCCGCGGGCGCCGCCGGCGCGGGCGCCGCCGCCGCCGGCGCGCCCTTGCCCTTGCCGGGTGGCCCGCCGCCCTTGCCCGGCGGCGCGCCGCCGCCCTTGCCGCGGCCCACCGTCTCGAAGCCGTCGCTGCCGCGCGACGGCCCCGCGCCCTTGGCGGGCGGCGCGCCCTTGCCCTTGCCCGGCGCCGTCGGCGCGACCCTCTTCTGGTTGGGGTCGGCCTTGCGCTCGAGCCATTTGCCGCGGCGGAGGTCGATGGTCTCCTGCAGCATGAAGCGCAGCCGGTTGGCGAGCGCCTCGTTGTTGCTCATCTCGTTCATGCGCGAAAAGTACTCGTCCATGTACGTCTTGGCCTTGGCCTGGTCGATCTGCTTGCCGATGGTCGTCATCAGCTTGCACAGGCACTCGACGTCGTCGTCGGACGGGTTCTCGATGTCGCCGAGCAGCTTGATCAGGCACTCGTGCATGATCTTCTCGGTGAGCATCTTCTGCTTGTACAGCTCGCCAATGAAGCGGATGTTGCCGAGCATGCGCGTCTTGGCCCTGATGCGCAGCAGCTCCTTCTCCTTCTCCGGCGTGCCCTCGGGCAGCGCGTCGAGCTCGTCCTGCAGGTAGGTCTCCTTCTCGAACTCCTCCTGGCACTTGTTGAGCAGCAGCCGCTTGAACGTGTGCGGCTTGGCCTCGGGGTTCTGCTCGTCGGGGAACTCGGGGAACTTCTCGGCGCAGCGCGTGCAGAGCCGCGAGTACATCTCGCCGAAGATGGGCTCGAAGAGCGCCTTGTCGAAGATCTGGTCGATGACCGACACCATGTCGGTCCGCGTGTTGATGTCGAGGTCGAGGAACTGCTCGGTGAGCTTGTCGAACTTCTCGGGCGTGAACTTGTTGAGCAGCGCCTTGGTCGCGCGCTCGAGCTTGACGGCCTCGTCGGTCTGATCCTTCGACTTGTGCTGCGGGTTCCACGCGTCGTCGCGCTTCTCGAGCGGCTTGATCGGGCCGATGTCGATGTAGCCGCCCTTGCCGCCCTTGCCGCCGTCGCGCCGCCCCTTGCCGCCGCCCTTGCCGTTGTCGGGGCCGGGGCCGCCCTTCTGGAATTGGTTGTTGCGCGGGTCGCGCGGGTCGGCGAAGCGGCCGGCGACGTCGGCGCCGCCCTTGGCCCCCGCCGCCGGCGGGCCCTTGCCCGGCCCCACGCGCAGCCACTCCTGGCCGCCGGCGGCCGGGCCGCCGCCGCGCCCCGCCTTGGCCGCCGGCTTGTCGCCGTCGGCGCCGAGCACGATGATCTCCATGTCGGCCAGACCCGGGGGCGGCTCGGCGTTGGCCGCCTGCAGCGAGAGCAGGAAGTCCTTGTCGTAGACCTTCTTGCCGTTGGCCGAGTGGCTGACGGCGCTCTTGGTCGCCGACGCAAAGCTCATGCCGCCGAGGGCGCCGCCCGGCCGCAGCGACATTGTGGGGATGCCGGGCGGCTTGTCGCCCGACTTGGGCTCAATCTTGAGCTCGGAGACGTCCTTGCTCTCCCAATCGTCGTCGTCGTCGTCGGCAGCCGCGGCGGCGGGCGCCGCCGCAGCGGGCGCCGCGGCGGCGGGCGCGGGCGCGGGCGCAGGGGCCGCCTCGGCAGCAGGCGCGGGCGTGGGCGTGGGCGCGGCCGCCGCTGGCGCCGGTGCGGCGGCAGGGGGCGCGGCGGGCGCCGGCGCGGGCGCGGGCGCAGCTGGCTCGGGCGCGGGCGCCTTCGCGGGCGCGGGCGCAGCGGCGGCAGGCGCAAGCTCCGCCGGCGCCGGCGGCTTGGCTGCCTCCGCCGGCGCGGGCGCAGCGGCAGCGTCGGCGGCGGGCGCGTCGCCAGCCGGCGGCGCTGGGACGGCGACGGCGGCGCTGGGGGGCGGCGCGCCCGGCGGCGGCGGCGGCGCGCTGCCGTCAAGGTTGGTCATGACCACGGCCGGCGCGGCGCTGGGCGCGGCCACGGGGGGCGCCGGCTTCGGCTTCGGCTTCGGCACATCGACGACGTTGCCCGATTCGGGGTCGACGATCAGGATCGCCTTGGACTTTGGCTTCGGCGGCTGCGCCGGCGGCTGCTGCGGCGCGCCACTGATCGGCACGGCCGAGCCACCGCCGCTCATTGGCTGCGCGGCGCCACCCCCGCCGCTGCGGTACTGGCTGTTTGGGTTCTGCATGGGCCGCGCGCCCTGGCTCGCAGGCGGTGCGCCGCCGGGAGCGCCGGGAGCGCCGGGAGCGCCGGGCGGCGCGCCGGGGGCGCCATACATGGGCGCATTCGGCTGTCCGTACATGCCGCCGCCGCGCCCCACCGCCTGCCCAGGCATCGGGCCGTACGGCGACATGCCCATCGGCACGCCGCGCCCCATCGGCTGCCCAGGGTACTGGCCCTGCTGAAACGGCGGCCGCATGCCGCCCTGCATGTACTGCGGGCCGCCGCTCTGCTGCGCGTACATCATATTCATATTCTGCAACGAGGCGAGCGGCGAGGCGTGGCGCTGAGGGCGGGATGAGGTGGCAGAAGAGGGTGGGCTCGGCAGCGGGGCAGCAGCCAGAGCGCTGGTGCTCGGCACCGAGGCGTCGCGCACCTGCATGTAGGCCTGCGCCTGCGGGTTGGCGTACATCATCGCCTGCTGCTGCTGCTGCGCCTGCATCGCCTGCATTTGCGCTGCGAGCGGGAGGGGCGGGCGGTCAGAACGCTGCGATCCCACGCCGAGCTCTGGGGTGGGCTGTGGCTCACCTGGGTTGAGATTTCCGCGAGGTGGCATGCCGCCTGCAGATGCGGGGGGCGGCAAGGTCAGGTGGCTGGCACGGCTACCAGACGGCGCGTCGGGTCCATTAGCCTCGCGTGGCGGCACACCTTGCGGCATCATCATCCTCTGTTGCTGCTGCCCGCCCTGCACGTTCTGCGGGCGAGAGTTGGGCTGCGGCGGCCTCTGTTGGCCGCCCTTGCCCTGCGCCGACGGCGCTGGCTGACTTGGGCGGGGCGCAGGACGCGCTCCCGCAGGAGGTCCAGCAGACGGCGCCGCTGGCTGCATGTTATCCGGGAGAATGGCCTTGGCCACGGAAGTCCGAGCTGGCAGTCGGTCGCCGAAAGAGACCCGATCCGTGTGATGTCGCCCCTCCCCAGGACGAGGGGGTGTTGCGCGTGGCGTGGGCCCACGTGATAGCCGGCTTAGGAAAAGCTAAGATCTAAAGCAATCTAAAGATGACGTGTCGATCGAGGCCGGGGGACGGGGCTCAAAGGCGAGGAGCGTCCACCCTCACGAGCGTTGGTTGGCCATCTGCTAGATCGGGCTCGCGACCCCCGGTTTCTGTGGAGTGCTTGCTGTTTACGCTGTTAGCTACCTCAACGACACACCTCGGCTCCGCTACGCTGTTTAGTGTTTACGCCAAGCACGACGGAACGCGAACTCTGTTTAAGCTGCTTAAGCTGTTTAAGCAGAGCTCTCCCCGTGATTCCCAGTTTACTGGCGAGCGGAAGTCGGTATGTCGTGCATGTTGTCGCGCATGCGCCGAGTTTGCCACGAGATCTATCATGCGGCTGCCACTGCGCACGACGACCGCGGCCGCGACGCGCGCGCTGCAGTCGGGTGGCCTCTCGCTGCTGCTGGCGTCGCAGTGCCTCCTCGGTGTGGCGCCGCCGGGCTGCGCCGAGACCGCCACGCTGCCGCCGCCGGCCGCCGCTGCGGTCGCGCCGATCTCGCTGGAGCAGGCGCGGCAGCTCAGCGCGATGGTCGAGATGAAGGCGCTGCCCGACTCGGAGGTGTCCGCCCTGAAGAAGTCGAGCCTCACAAACTCGCAGCTCATGGACAAGGGCGCGCTCAAGGTCCTCAAGAGCGGGCAGGAGTACGCCTCGAAAGGCGCCGACCCGGACACGCAGACGCTCGACATGCAGGTCCTGCGCCAGGCGGAGGGGCGTTTCTCGCTGCTCATCGACGAGCTGGCGCCCTCGTTCGCTGGCGGCTACGCCAACCGGGCGAACGTGCGCGTCGCGATGAAGGACTACGCGGGGGCGGCCGACGACTACGGGATGGCGCTGCGCCTCGCTCCCGTCGGCGAGGACGTGTGGGTCAACTGGCTCAACCGCGGCTCGACGCTCGTCGAACTGGGGCAGCCGGGGCAGGCGCTGCCCGACCTGCAGCGCGCCGTCGAGCTGAGCAAGGCCGCCCAGGCCGCGGGCTCCAACCAGGCCGAGAAGCTGACGCTGCTCGCGCGCGGCTCGGCGCTGCACGCGCTGGGGCGGTGGGAGGCGGCCGCCGCCGACTACGGCGCGGTCGTCATCAAGGAGGCCGGCGACGTGCGGCCCTACTGGCTGCGGTACGGCCTCGAGCTCTTCGAGCTGGGGCGCACGCAGGAGGCGCTCGGCATCGTGCGCCGCGTCGCCGCCAAGTACTCGGTCGAGCCCGAGTGCCAGCTCGCGCTCTACACGGCGACGGCGGCGGCGGGTGGCGAGCAGGGCGCGGCCGAGGCGCTGCGGCTCTGGAACGTCACGCCAAAGGACGTCAGGGAAGCGGCGAGCGCGTTCGACTATGCTAAGCGGCAGTGGCCGCCCTCGGCGACGGTCGCGGCGAAGGCGTTTCTCGATGGGGTCGGCGCGGCGGGTGACGCCACGGCCTCGGTCGCCCCCACGCCCGCGGCGTGAGAGTCGAAACGTCACGTATAAGATAGAGCCGATAGATCAGGCGGCGTTTCACACACCCTCGAGCCTGCTCGACACGTCAGGCGAAACGCACCGCCTTCGCAGTGTACACACGCCCGCCGAGCTCATAAGGGTTGTGGCCAAAGGGCGCGCTCATCAGCGCGACGATGCCCGATTCCGAGAGCGCCGTGGCTGCCTGCGCTTGCGCCGCTGCGTCATCAGCTGCCTCCTTGGGCAGCGGCAACCACGCAGCCGGAGGACGCCCGCCCGTGCGGGGCACTGGCTCCACGAGCGGCCACGGCGCCACTGCAGCGACCGGCGCGGCAGTGACGCTCTCAAGCCAAGCGTCGTCGTCGTCGCCGCTGTCGTCGCTGCCCGTCGCGTCTGCAGCTATGCCGCGCGAGCCTCGCTGCGCTCCGCGCCGAGCGGCGGTGGGTTTGAAGGTGCGCGCACGGCGGCTGACGGGCGGCCGCTTGGCGCGCTCCTCGGCCTTGGCCTCCGCCTCCTCCTTGGCGCGTCGCGCCCTCCACGCCTCCTTGCGGTCGGCCTCCGCAGCGTGGAGCGCCGCAAAATTCGGCGCCGAGTTGGTGCGGCGTGGCGGTGGCCCGAGCGCCCATGGCGCCTGGTACGTGCGCCCCGCCGTCTCAAGGACCTCGCCGTGCGCCTCGTTGCGATGCGGCGGCTGCGGCGCGTCGCCACGGCCTTCGACGCGCACGCCGCCGCGACCGCCGCGGCCCTCGCGCTCGCGCGCCGCCCTCTTCTGCAGCTCGCGCCCCACATCGGCCCAAGTATCGAGCTTGAGGCGAGGCCCACCGCGCGCACTCTTACGAAGGTAGGCATGCGGCTCCGGTGGCGCGTCGGTCGGATCGTCAGCCTCTCGCGCCGCATCGATTGGCGCGTGCGCTGACGAGCAGCGGCGGCGGCGCGCGGTCGACGCCGAGTGACGCGGCACGAGGCGTCTCGCCTGCGCCGCCGGGTGCCGCGTCACGCCGCCGCCTCCGAGCGCGAGCAGGGTCGCAGCGACGCGCGCGCCATGCGAGCTGCGCGACGAGAGGGAGGCGGTGCGTGGCAGCAGCGCACCCACGAGGCGCGAGCGCAGCGGCGGCGGCGCGCGCCGCAGCAGGGCCTCGATGACGTAGGCGCCGTGCGAATCGGTCGCAAGCTGCTCCGCCACCCTTGGCGCCGCTGCCGCATCGCCGCTACGCGCAAGGCACGCGTCGATCATGCCGTGCAGGTCGATGCCGGCGGCCGCCGCGCAGCCCACCACGCTGCACACCACGCTCGAGCCGAGGGGATGGCGGCAGAGCGACGGCAGTGCGGCCGCAATCTCGTCGAGCACAAACGTCGGTGTGCATCTCTCGAAGAGAGCGATGACGCATCTCGCCGCGCCGTCGCTGTGCTGTGCACACTCGGCGATATGGCCAGCGAGGGCGGCGGCGTGCCCGAGAGACGCCTGGCGCGGCAGCACCTGCAGCGCAGCGTGCATGACGCGGCTTCCCGCCGCATGCAGCGTCAGCCGCAGCTCGCGACCACGCAGCAGTGCCGAGTAGTGCGCCTGCTCGGCCGCGTCGCTTTCCGAGGTTGAAGTGATGGCTGCCGCCACGACCGTGCTGCCGTGTGGATGCATGGCCAATACCTCAGCGTGTGGCGACAGTGCAGCGCAGACGCGATCGGCGGCGAGTCGTGGCAGCACAGAGCGCAGCTGCTGGGCGGTGGCGGGCTCCTCGGCCGTCGATGGCAGATGGTCCAGCAACGACGCGGCCGGTCGATCCGTGGGCCGCAGCGTCTTGGTCGCTCCAGCCGTCGCCGGGCGCTTCGAATCCACGGTAGGTGGGCTGAGCACTGCAGACGCTCGACGCATCGCCTGGGCCGACAGCGGCAGCGCCGCTGCCGAGTGCAGCGCACGCTTCAGCTCTCGAAACTGGATCAAGCCGGAGCCATCGAGGCAGAGCCGATCAAAAAGATCACTGGCCTGTGATGTGGCGATGCCGAGGGTCCGGAGCGAGTGGGCGAGCTCGTCTCGTGTGATGTGGCCGTCTGAGTTGCCATCGGCCAGCTGGAACAAGTCGATGACGCGTGCGTGGTTGTGCGCGAGCACGAGTGCGATATTTCGAGGGATGAGCTCTGGCGCCGTGTGGCGCAAGGCGCGCTTCTGAGGTTGGGTGACGAGCAGTGGCATCGGACAACTCTGTTCAACTTGAACCGATTATCGGTGAGAAGTTCTGCATGCACTGGCCAACTGCATGCGAAAGCCTCAAAATAGCCTCAATAGCGCCTCAATCGCCTCATTTCCAGGTTGAACAGTAAACAGCGTCTCCTTACAGTAGCTCATACAGGGAGAGATACACAAGTCATGCAAAATCATGCTCTACGGCTTGAGGCGGATGGCCTCGCCGCCCATCAGCTTCTCCTTGGCGAGCGCGAGGTTGGCGCGGTTGAGCCCCTTCGCCTTGGTGAACACCGGCTTCAGCAGGTAGCCGCTCGTGTTGCCGCGCGGCACGTAGCTGTTGCGGTGCCACACGCCGTCGCTCGCCAGCTGCATGTCCATGCTCGCCACGAGCGTCTCGGCCGACAAGGGGCCAGGATAGCAGCGCGCGCCGACGACAGGCAGCTCGAAGCAGCTCTTTCCCGCGACTGCGAGACGCGTCGGGCGAAGCGACCGGGTGAGTGGCCGACAAGTGACCGCGTGGGTGACTGCGTGAGCGTGTTGTGGCAGCGGCGGCGCACTGTCTGCCCACGTGCCGTTTTGCGACAAGTAGAGCCGCACGCCGTAACGCGTGACGGAGAAGAATCGCATCGCCGACTGCCCGGCTTCCAACGGCGGCGGCGCCGACCTGCCGCGGCAGCTGGAGTGAGCGTTCGAAGCAGGTGCGAGGGTGGAGCCGCATGCGCAGCCCACGTGTCGGCCCACTTGCCCATCTTGGCGCTAGTTCCGCGTGGCATGACGACGGCGCCAGGCGCCGCGAAGCTGATGTCGAGCGTATGCGACGCGGGATCCCAACGCGTAGCGGCGTAGGACGTGTCGGGCAGCAGCACGGGATTCAGGCCCTGGAACAAGAAGACGCCAGCAAACGGATGGTCTTCCTTGTGAGGACCCTTGAAGGCCCACGCCTCGAAGTCGTCGAGGTCGACGGTTTCGTAGGGGTAGAGGAGCGGCGAGAGGAACACGGCCACGCACGCGGCGAGGACGATGCGGTTGGTCTTCATATTATTGTCGGGGGGTACTCGGCTGTAAGTTCGCGGTCGAAGGGGCTCCTAAACGCGCTGTGTTAGCGCTGCCACGTGTTTTTACCCCTTTCTCCGTGAAGCCGCCTCGCCAGCAGTAGATAGCAGTTTGCGCAAAGCAATGATCTAAAGTATCTAAAGTGTTGACAGACAAGACACAGATACAACGTCATGGCAGCTCACGAGCCAGTGGATAGACATGCTGGCAGTTCATGCAGGCTGGCTCTCCTCCGTCCTTCAGTTTTTGTGCCTGCCACACGTCCCAGCAGACGGTGCAGCACACGTACCTCTTGCAGCCGGCACTGCAGAACCATGCTTGCGCAGGGTCGCGAGGCAGCTCCTCCATGCACAACATGCAATCCTTGGCGTCACGGCTGGAGAATGCCGCCGGAGCGCGCGCCCTCTTGCGCGACTCCATCCTGACGCTCTCTTTTGCGAGCTCGTGCCACTGCTTGTCCCCATCATCGTAGCTCACGTGCACGTAGACACCACTGCGGCGCCGATTTTCGACCTTGTCGAGAACTCCCTTGAACCATGTCGGCGGGTCCTGATGAGGCCAGTGGACGTGCACGCGCTTCCCCACTGCCAGTTCAGCTTCCTCGAAGGTCTGCAGCTCTTGGCCGGAAGGCATGGTGCCTGGTGGTGACAGCGGCTGGGGTGAGTGCTGCTGCTGCTGCTGCTGCTGCTGCTGCTGCTGCTGCTGCTGCTGCTGCTGCTGCTGCTGCCGCCGCCGCCGCGGCGGCTGCCGCTGCTGTCGCGGCTGTCGCGGCGTCGGCTGCCGCGGCGTCGGCTGCGGCGGCGTTGGCGGCTGCTGCGGCGGCTGCGGCTCCGGAGGTGGTTGCTGCTGGCCGAGCGGATGCAACGCCCCCGCGTGCAGCGGCGTCGCATTGCGCAGGAGGTCCTCGTAGACGGGTGGGGCACGCCCTTCTGTGGCCTTTTGGCAGGTACTGGTAAAGAAGCCCCTGTTGTAGGTTTTTGTCTCCGCTGACAAGCTGCTAATCTGGCCGGTCATGAGCCAGTCGACACGGCGGAGGGCTCTCATATGGTGGAGTTTCTCCCCCAAGAAGTCGGGCGGCACATCCAGCATCCCGACATTGCGCCACAGCATCGCACCTGGCTCCCACGGCTCCGAAGGAAAGATGCCGAGCGTGTACTCGTTTGCCTTGTTGTGAATGCACACAACGTCACCCTTCCGCATGGTGAGCCACTGGAACGTCTGCCCTTTCTCAGCTCCTTCGCACAGCGTTTTGGCACGCGCTTTGAACGCATCTTCATCGCGATCGTCCCAAGCCTGTTTGAGCAGGACGTCCGGCTCATCACCCGTGGGTAAATATGAGGAATCGCCAAAGTGAGAGATCCACTGCAGAGCCTCCGGGTTGTTGCCGCGTGCTGACTGGTAGCCAGTCCCGCGGTAGATGTTGGCGTGGAACAAACGTCGATCTGCCAACTCTGGTGGCACAGTAAACTGCATACGTATGAGATGTGCGTCAATTGACCGTACAGTATGCAAAAAAAACACGTAAACTTGAATGCTTCCGCTTAGGCGTTCTTACCACGGACTGAACCGGCTACGCAACGCCATCTGTTACGATGAGTCCGGGCGAACCCGTAATTGCATACAGTACCTCGCATTACAACGCACAACTGCCTAACTGCACAACCGTCAAAACAGCGCGCCATGTTCGCAGCGCACGCTCCCGATTAGGGAGCGACCCGTGATCCTCGCGCACCGCCGAGGCACCGCTGCCATTGCACGGAGCCTCTGGCGCGCTCAGTGCTCGCGCCGCCACCTGGTGGCAGTAGCGGCGGGGAGGCTTCAGAGAAAATGAGTAGTGGCGGCGGAGCGTGCGTGCGCTGCTCCAACAAGCTTGCGGCCAAAATCCAGCGGACGGACCTTGTCGCATTCCTGTGGCTACTAGCAGGGATCATCTTTGCAGTCTGTGCGGTCGTGGGCCCTGGACAGGGTGATATTATCGGGCCAGATGTGGCTGTTTATGTGCTCTCTGCACTCTGCGTTGCGGTGGGCGTGCTGCACGCATTCATAGCGCCGTTGATTACGGGGAAGTTCGAGCCAGGCATCACTGTGCGGGCTGACAACACCACCGACTCCACACACACCGGTGCGGTTCGAATGTTCGCTGGCTTCGTCGGCTACATCGGAATAGTCAACGTCTGGCTGTGTCGCGACAAGCACGACCACGAGTTCGCGTATCGTGCGTCTGCGAGCCTCTTTGCCGCATTTTGTATCCACTACGCCCCCATGTTCAAGTACCTTGGAGTGCGACACATCTACTCAGGCTTCATGTGCCTCTTCGAGGGCAATAATCCCCACGTCGCGGGTTCATTTGTGGGGGTCGGTGGCGTGTTCATTGCGGCGATGTTTTGACAACAAGAGATGGAGCGGAATGCTGACTGTGTACATGAAATTATGCTGACTGTCTTCATAAAAGTAAGCGAAGTTTTCCATTTGCCATCACACCGCGTCAGCAGCGAGTTCGTGACATGACTGACACAGGTAACAAAGTCGCAGCCAGGGCTCGGGCGGCACGAAAGGAAAGAGGGAAAATCGCGAGGAATGTGCTGCTTGGTGGCGGCCGGCGGCGGCAGCGTGGCGGTCTCGGCGCAGCCCGGCGCCACGCCGAGGAGGCACTGACAGACAGAATGTATGCGCTCTTATAAATGGAGCCGGTTCATGGCCTACTTGGGATTTCGCCGCATAGGGCGCACGACGTCACAAACCTGCCTCTGAACCCGAAAAAGCAGTTGCGAGGTTTGCGACGCCATGATCGTCGGGATGGCACTCCGCATCTCGGGACGGGCAGCCAGGCACTCTGGGCCGACACACAGACACACAACAGACCGGCACCACGCACACACGTACACACATGATCTCTCTGT
>Ga0209713_10000384_pt1 | contig 24428 bp, 9 predicted proteins | sample ArcOceMetagenome_3_FD_187444 | JGI IMG/M metagenome (GOLD analysis project Ga0209713, IMG submission 187444) | Marine eukaryotic phytoplankton communities from Arctic Ocean - Arctic Ocean- Svalbard ARC20M Metagenome (SPAdes) (version 2) | ecosystem: Environmental > Aquatic > Marine > Oceanic... | reverse complement strand
AGACGCATAATAAGGCTTTTCGTGCATGCGCGCATGCAGGCTGCTTCCATGTGTGGGTCGAGCTGCACTGTAGGTTGTGGCGCGGCCAGCAACAACATGCTCACGCTCGAGCAGCTCGAGGCTATTCAAGCTGACTGCTTAGCGGACGACATCGACATCGAGCTAGATGTGATGCAGCACTGGACCGAGGAGCAGGTAACCGCCTTCTTCGAGTCTGGCGGCATGGAGCGGCCACCGATGGCAGCCGCAGCGGCGCTGCCCGCAGCTCCATCCGAGAGATCGTTCGACTCTCCTCGCTCGTCGGCCGACGCTCGCGCTGCCCGCGAAGCCACCGAAGAAATCACAGGCGACGCAGCCACCGGTGCGTTTGCCTTCGACTGGGAGGACGCACTTGACAGTAGCGAGCCACGGCATGAGGACGCGTTGCTGGATGCGCCGATGGCCAGTGTTCCCGTGACACAGCGGCAGGCAGCTTCCGACGAGCTGCAGAGCTGGTCGGTTGGCCAGCTCAAGTCGTTCCTGCAGCAGCGGGGTGTCGATCTCACGGGCGTACTCGGCAAGGACGAGCTTCGCGGCGAGGTGCGGGGGCGGCTGCAGGCAGAGGAGGCCAGCGGTGGAGGCTCCTCGCAGCAGCCGCCGCCGCAGCCGCCGCAGATGGACGCGGCGACGCAGCGCGCGCGGCGCAAGGTGGAGGAGATCAAGGCTTTGGGCGACGCCGCGTTCCGCGTGGCCGACCATGAGAAGGCGCTGCGGCACTACTCGTCGGCGCTCAGCAAGGCCACCGACCTCGCCGCGACGCTCAAGGCGAGCGCGCCGGCGGCGGCGGCGGAGCTGCTGGCGGCGCTCTACTCGAACCGCTCGGCGACGCACGCGCAGCTGCGCCGGCTCGACGAGGCGCTGCTCGACGGGCAGCACGCGCTCAAGCTGCGACCGACGTGGGGGCGCGCCTTCTCGCGCGTGGGCTACGCGCTCTTTGCGCTGCGTCGGTACGACGAGGCGGCCGCGACGTACGAGCGCGGCGTGCAGACGGAGCCGCACAGCGACGAGCTGCGCAAGGGGCTCGCGATGGTGCTGCGCGCGCGCGGCGAGAGCGCCGAGGGCAGCGCGGCGGCGGCCCAGGCCAAGGCGCGAGGCAACGCGGCCTTCCAGGCGGCGTCCCACGCCAAGGCCGCGGGCGGCGCCGCCGCCCTCGGCCCGTTGAGCGACAACCTCCACGCGGCGCTCGAGGCGTACGACGAGGCGCTGCGCCTCGCGCCGTCGGACGCGTCGCTGCACTCCAACCGCTCGGCGGCGCTGGCGATGCTCGGCCGTTGGGACGAGGCGCTGCAGGCCGGCAAGCGCGCCGTCGCGCTCGAGCCGGCGTGGGGCAAGGCCTACTCGCGCTGCGGCGTCGCGAGCCTGCGCGGCGGCGACGTCGAGGGCGCGTACTGGTTCTACGCCAACGGGCTGCGCCACGAGCCGCGCGACGCCGAGCTGCTGCAGGGGCGCCACGCCGCGCTGCGCGCGCTCGCCGAGACCGACACGCCGCGCCACGAGCGCCGCGTCGCCGCGTGCACGCGCGACGCGCGGCGCCCGCCCGCGCGCCTCCTCGTCGTGTCGGACGTGCACTACGACCACCCGGGCGCGAGGGAGTGGGCCGACTCGCTCTCGCGCACATCCTACCAGGACGACGCGCTCGTCGTGGCGGGCGACGTGGGCGACACGTTCGTCGCGGTGCGCTACTGCCTGCGCGCGTTCAAGGAGCGCTTCCGCCGCGTCCTCTACGTGCCGGGCAACCACGACCTGTGGCTCCGCCCAAAGGGGCAGCACTCGGACGAGCCGGCGCGGTTTGCCGACTCGGTCGCCAAGCTGCTCGCGCTGTGGCAGCTGTGCGACGAGCTGGGCGTCGACACGGGCCCCGCGCAGCTCTCGCCGCAGCTCGCCGTGCTGCCGCTCGACTCGTGGTACTCGTGCGAGTTTGACAAGCACGACCCGAGGCCGGGCGGCGTGCGCTTCGACTCGTTCTGCAAGTGGCCGGTGCCCGAGCTCGAGGCGGCGAGGCTGATGCTGCGGCTCAACGAGGCGCGGCTCGCGCTGCCGCTGCGCGGCGACGTCGTCAGCTTCTCGCACTTCCTGCCGCGGCAGGAGCTGCCGATCCCGGGCGGCCTCGCCGAGATGGCCAAGGGCGTCGGCACCGTCGAGCTCGACGAGCAGCTGCGCCGCGCCGGCGCCAAGCTGCACATCTTCGGCCACACGCACATCAACTCGACGCACCAGATCGACGGCGTGCGCTACATGCAGTGCGCGATGGGCTACGGCATCCGGCCCGGTGCCAAGCTGACCGTTGTCCACGACGGCGGCCGCTTCATGGAGTACCTGGCGTGAGTTTGTACGTCGACGGCAGGCCTAGACAAGTAGAGAGGCTCGTAGGTAGGTAGCTATTGTTTGGGGGGGTAAGCCATCGCGTTGCCGAATTTGGCAGCGCAGGCAAACCAGCAAAATGTCCAGCAAGTCTCGCTCGTTGGCCTCGTTCCGCCCCGGCGGGCGTTCAAGTGAGCGGGTCGAGGGGCCCGGCCCATCCAGCTCCGACGCGGACGCTGGTCGCTCTGCCCAGAGCTCTGACGAGGAGGAGGGTGCGAGCGTGACAACTCCCGAGCCAGCCCCAGGCTACGAGTTCGGCAGCATCGTGGCCGGGCAGCTGGTGATCAATGTGGTCGGTGCGAGTGGGCTGGTACCCAGCGAGCCGTACGTGAAGATCCTCGTCAAGACGGGCAGCTCAACGCACGCGGCTCGCACACCTGTTGGTAGGAGAACGACGGACGCTGTGGAATGGGCCGAAGGCACCGCGCGATTCTCGTTTTTGCGCACCTTCTCGGAGGCGACAGAGCTGGTACTGACGGTGAAGAACCATCGTGGTCGAGTTCAGCGCAATGAACGACTCGGTCAGCTGAGCTTTCGGCTGGAAGACCTCGAGCTGCCGAGCAATGGCGACCTGCTGCACGCTGCGATGCCGCTGCTGCCCGTGCTCCATGGTGGGCGGCGTGGCGAGGCCGACGTGACGGTGCAAGGCGAGCTACGCCTGCAGATTGGCTGGCGGACGGAGGACATCGACGTCGAAATTGCCAAGGCCAAGGAGGAAGAGTCACGCGTGCGACTGCGGACGCGGCGCAGCAGGTTGCGTGGCCTCCTGCTCAAGCGCTCTGGGCCAGATGAGGACGGTTCCGGCGGATCCAGCGAGGAAGATGAGATCCAAGGCGAGGCAATCAGCAGCGCGGAGCAGGCTGAGGCAAAGCAGGCGCAGCAAGAACACGTACAAAAGATGATCAACAATCCATTCCGGCCGGGAGACTACCGGCTACAGGTGCACGTGATCGAGGCACGGGATCTGGTCGGGCGCGACATGAGCAACCTCAGCGATCCCGTGCTCGTGATCAACGCCTTCGGACAGAAACAACGCACCGTCACTAAGCATCGTGCACGCAGCGTCGTGTGGGATGAGCACCTGTTCTTCGACGGCAAGGACCTGACGCAGGAGGACCTCACCAGAGGAGTTGTCGACGTCCAGGTGTACGACGTGGACAGCCTCAGCAGAAACGATCTCATTGGCAATTTCTCAATCGACCTGCCTCACCTGTACTACTCAGACAATCATGAGATTTATCGAAAGTGGGTTGCGCTTTCCGCGCCAGCATGGGCGCGCGAAGGGCTCAAGCTCAGCCTCAGCATGACCGGCACTTCGGCAGTGACAACCTCACTCGTGGACGACGAGGCAGGAGGCGTGCAGGGCTATGTGCGGCTGTCGCTCACGCTCCTTGGTCCCGGCGACAAGGCAGTGGCGCACGATCAGGATGATGAAGAAGACCACCCGAGCAGCGCGCTGATGTGCCTGCCTGAGATGCGACGTGAGCTGCGCTTCCTTCGAGTGCGCGTTCTCCGTGCCGAGCAGCTGCCGGACATGGACAAGACTGCCACTGGCGGAACCACTGCGGCGGGCCTGGACGCGTTCGTGCATCTGAAGTTCAACGGCTACGGTGCCAAGACGGAAGCAATCAAATCGAAGAACCCCGCGTGGATGCAGGAGTTTTGGATCCCGGTGCTCATGCCAACGGTCGGGCAATTGATCACGATTACCGTCAAGGACCGCGACACGTTCTCCGCTGACGACGACATCGATGTACTGACTGTGCCTTTTGACGACGTGCTGAGTGGCCGTGTGCCACTGATTGGGTGGTGGCACCTGTACGGAACCGACAAAGAGCCAGAAAATGTGGTGGAAGCTGTAGCCAAAGGCGCTGAGACCTTGGCGGCAAAGGCAATTCAACGGATGCAGCGGCTGGTCGAGCGGAGGAGGGCGGCATCACGCAAGGGGCGCAGCGCATCGGAGTGGCGGGGAAAGCTGCTGCTGGAGATGAGCGTCATGCGGCGTGAGGATGAGGGCACGTCGCTCTTTGCCAAGAAGAAAAAGGCAAAGGGTGGACATGAGCACCTGATGATGCGCCACGTCGAGAAGTACTCTGCGGAACCCCAGAGGGCACAGTACGAGCTTCAGGCCGCCGTCATCCTTGGTGTCGACTTGGATGCCTCGTTGGGCGAGTCGGAGGTGCTACACGCGGCCAGGACTACCTCGCAGAAGCTGAAAAAGGCGGGACAGGGGAGCCTGGCCGCAATCAGGGGCAACGAGGCGGAGCAGGATGCTGGTGACGAGGTCTTCATTGAGCTAGTCGTCGAGAACCACGTGCATCGGACGCGCAGCGTGCCAGTCCTGGATGGGTGGGGCGACTTCATCACGGGCGGCGACACGGCCGCAGCGCAGCCTGGTGTGCTGCAGAAGGTCAATTATTTGACCAAGATGAGGTTGCCTGCCGACACGAGGCAGCTCGCCGATGTGCTCGTGTATCTCTGCTCCAAGAAGCACGCGCGGCGATTGGCGTTTGCGCGGCTACCTGTCAACGAGCTGCTCGAAGCACCCTATGAGTTCGCGCCATCATGGGTTAGACTGCAGCCAATCGAGCCGCAGACGGCGAGGAGGAGCCCGTCGCATACGCTGGCGCTGCCTTCTCTCTTTATGCACGTCAAACTTGGCGTTGTCGACGGAGCAGAGGGCGTCGGTACTCCCGAGCCAATCTCGCCATGGCCGCCAGTCGAGCTGCCTTCGTCGCTGCCTTTCTCCCCGTACGAGGTGAGGGTCCACCTCTTCCAGGGGCGCCACATCCCTCCGGCTGATGACGATGGGCTCGTCGACCCGTATGTGACGTTGGAAGTTGCAGGCCACAGGCTTCATGCCGACACTGGGGTTCTGCCGCGCAGCAACGTCGAGTGGGACTCGGTAAATCCGCAGTGGTTTCAGACGATGCGAGCACAGCTGTGGCTACCCGAGCAGCAGTATGCACCGCCACTCACGCTCAACGTCTGGGATTGGGATCGCTTTGATGCTGACGACATGATAGGAAGCTGTGAGCTTCTCCTTGAGCCCAGCAGCCTCGCTGGAGCAAATGTGACCGGAAAGGCGGAGGCGGCAGAAACGGCCGAGCTCACAAAGCTTCTTGCCTCCGCGTCGGCTGCCAGGCTCGAACAGATGAACAAGGCGGCACAGAAGCTGCAGTCGAGCTTCCGGGGATTTGTCGTGCGAAGAGAGATGACTGAGGAGGGAAGGTCAAAGCGTGCGCCACTGAGGCATCTGCGGCCCAGCTGGCATGCGCTGCGGGACCCGCTCGAGTTTGATATGCGTGGCTCGGACCTAGCAACGTCCCAACTTGGCGACGTACTCGTGCAGCTCGAGCTGGTTCGCCTTCCTTCTGAGAAAAAGGCCGTATTCACGACGGACCGCTTGCTGCGACAACGCGGCCGCTTCCCTGTGCTCTCGCCATCAACTGCGCCACTGCCCGACCTCACGCCCGACTTCATGCAGGCCAGCGTGCACGTGGCGGTACTCGGTCTTCAGAACGTGATCAAGGGTAGCCCACCACCGCGGGCTCGGATTCCATCCGTGCAGAAGGCAAGCCGCTTCCTGCACGTGTTGGATGCAGTGACTGAGGTGCAGAAGCCGTTTGTAGAGATTGATGCAGGGAGCTCGCGATCGGCAGAGCTGGCCTTTGCAGCAGGGGTGGCGAGCAAGCCTGACCTCCGCCATGCGGCCACGCGGCCGAGCTGCGTACCCTCCGCAACCAACCCGCTCCACAACCAGGTCCTCGAGCTGCAGGTGTCACTGCCAACCAATCCGATCTTTATGAGTGTAATGCGCGTGCTCGTGAAGGACGCGCTGTTCGGGGGTCTGCGCACGCCCCTCCTCGGCTCCACCGACATTGACCTCTCTGTCTTCCTACCAGACGACCTCGGAGCATTTGTCGCAGCGCCAGCAACTATTCCCGAAGACTCCTCGGCATCGAGCGCGCCGAAAATGGACGTCGATGCGATGGTCCGCGCGGCGTCAACAATCCAGAGCAGAGTGCGTGGGCGGTCTGCGCGGGCGAAGCTTGAACCGATGCGCCGTGCGCGGCTGGTGATTGGACGTCTCAAACAGAGGGGCAACAGTCTGCAGGAGGCAAGCCGGCCCGTGGTGCCAGGCAAGCCAACTGGCAACAAGTCGGGGAGGAAGATGGGCAATGCAGCCCGTGGAAGGATTGAAAAGTCGCTCAAGGACGTGAAGAGCACGAGCAGTGAGGAACGCCCCGCGGGTGGTGGGGGCGCAAAGGCACAGGGCGAGCGGAAAAGACGGCGGCGCACCTCGGCAAACGGCGCACAGCAATCTGATGGCACGAAAGCTCAGATCAAACCGACGGAAGACGACGTGCCGGATGCTGAGGGCAAAGAGGTGGCCGAGGTGCGAAGTAAAAGCTCCAAGGTAGCTACGAAGCCGGAAAGCGCAAAGTGCTTTTGCGCTCGATACGGCTGCTGGTGCTGCTTCCGTCGGGGTGGCACCACTGCCTTCGACGTGGCGGTAGGCGAGGCGGCGTTCAGAATGAGCCACTCGCTCGGTTTCAAAGCAACATCCGCGCTACTCGACGAGGCAGGTCAGCTCGACGAGGCAGGCGAGAAGGAGCTGGAGCGCGAGCTTGACAAGCTAGAGGAGAAGATGCATCGGGATGCAGCGCGCCATCTCCGCATCCGTCGTGAGCTCAGCCGGCCAAACGCAGTCGGCTGCTCACTTTGGCGTCGCACCAAGGCCCTCGGCCGCAAGGCAAAGTTGCACCTCGACATGCAAACCATCGAAGCAAGCCTCATCAAGATATCCTTTGAGCGGCACGAACTTGAAAAGACCTTTGATCTGCTTGGCGACAGCCCAGCCTACATGAACGGCCGCGCCGTTCTGCCCGCAGAGCTCGAGCTCGACGATGTCCCGTACGAGCGGTTCGCCATCTCCTCAGGCCAGGGCGACCGTGTGCGCAGGGCGGCAACGATGCATGCGCTGCTGAGCATCACGCCACTGGGGCGGCCATTGCCCGCGGCAGACCGCGCGACGGTGACAAAGCTGACCACGCCGCGTGAGTACGTGGTCAGGGTCTACGTGCTTCGCGGCGTCAGTCTGCCACAGAGGGATGCTGGATTTGCCGCTCGTGCGCGCGACTTCCTAAGTGGCGTCAAGATCCCGGCAAGGCTTGCGGGCAGCGAGCGCGCCAAGGCAATTCTCCCAAAGGCGGGGAAAGGGCCCTCTCGCTACGCTGATCCTTTCCTGAAGGTGAAACTCGGTGGCACCACCCTCGGGTCCCGTGAGGACCACCTGAACGATGTGGTCGATGCGCCTTTTTACCAGCGGTTTGAGCTATCGACGCGCATCCCCGGCGAGGCGCAGCTGGTCATTGAATGCTGGGACCACGACTGGGACGGTGACGAGCTGATCGGCACGACCGAGATTTCGCTGATGGACCGCTGCTGGTCGGAGCGCTGGCAAAAGGAGATGCGTGCGCGCCCACCGCTGGAAAGGCGATCGCTCTACTGCAATCAGAGCAGCCACCCGCAGGGGCATCTCGAAATGTGGGTTGATCTGCTGACGCCGGAGCAGGCGGCTGAACAGCCATCAATCGACATCGAGCCAGGGCCGCCGCTCGATCTCGAGCTGCGCGTCGTGTGCTGGGAGGCACAGTTGTTCGACCCTGAGAGCGCAGATGACTCGGGCATGTGCGACCTGTACTGCTCGTTCAAATTTGGCAACTCGGACGACTGGTCTGACACCGACACGCACGCGCGCGCTCTGAGCGGCAAGGCGGCCTTCAATTACCGCCTCAAGTGGCCCGTGACGCTCGACCCGCGGCATGGCATCAAATCGGAGAACTCGCGGCTGACGGTACAGCTGTGGGACCTTGACGTCATCTCGGTCAACGACTGCCTCGGCACTGCCGTGCTCGACCTGCACACATGGTTTCGCCGGTACTCTCGACGCAACAAGCCGCGCCCTGCATACTGCTCGCTCGCCTACCTGCAGGACTACGAAGGCAACATCGAAGACTTTGACCCCTTCGACGACGATGCCAGGATTACCGGCGCCTACGGCGATAGCCTCTTCAGCGCAGAGGGTGGAGGGTGCTGCAGCCCCGGCGAAGACCCCATGGACCAGCTCGATCCGCTCGTCAAGCAGGCTCGCTTCTGGCTGCCAATCACGAACAATGAGCGCAAGGACCTCAACGGCGACCCAACTCAGGTGGGGCGGGTCATGCTCTCGCTGCAGCTCGTGCCCAAGGCGCAGCTCGACGCGCTGCCTGCGGGAACGGGCCAAGAGGAGCCAAACTCGAATCCACATTTGCCTAAGCCTCCCGGCCGCTACGGCGACGACTCGCTCATCATGATGTTGTATCGGCTGATCGGCCCCAAGTGGCTCCGCTACTTGGCATGCCTGCTCATCACGGGCACCGTACTCTATTTTGGAGCGCAGTTCCTGCAATCTGTCATCGCCGATTTGGTTGCTATGGGCATGTTGGGCTTTCAAGTGCCGAGCACGGCGAGGCTCTCTCAGCTCGTCCACGTGAACGCGACGGCCTCCTCCGCGGCGAGCCAGCTGCCATTGCAACATGTCTTTGGCGAGCACATGGCTACAGCCGTGGCGTTGCACTCGTCCGAGAACAGCAGCCATGGCGAGATGATGCAGGGCTTGAGGGTCATGCAAGCTGGAAATGCTTCCATGCAAGCTACAAATGCGTCCACCCCCACAAAGGTGGGCTCAGGTGCACGCGCTGCTCGAAAGCGCGCCAAGCGAGCGGCTCTGCTGCCGACGGAGCCGTTTACGCACAACGACACTCAACGGGACCAGAATGAGTCGCGCTGATGCTCGTACGTTCATTACAGTATAGGTCTATAGAATAGAAAGCCCGGCGATCCGTAAGTTAATTAAAAATCAATCGAACGTACCGTACGTTCACTCCGACGATCACTCGAGTGGCACGCCGGAGTGGGCCATCCGCACGGCCGACGCCGCATCGTTGGCTCGCAGGTCGTACGCGCTCCCATCATCACATTCAGGCAGCTCTACTCCGTCAGCGGCACTCTCGCGCCTTACGCGTCGGCGGCAGCCCTCGCGCAGCGCCTGGATGGCCTGTGTGGCGGCCAGCATGACGATGGCCGCGCCGATGACGGTAAGAGGTTCCACATCGTCGAACAGAACTGGCTTATCTGGCAGGACGAAGGGTGAGGGTGGAAGCGACGGAGGTGGACGTGACGGAGGTGAATCGTAGCTCGGAAAGCCGTCGCACGATGGCTCGACCAGCGCAATGTGGCCGTCCACCGCCCATCGCGCTCGTACGGCGGCCTCGGTGGCAAAGGGGTGGATGCCATCGCTGCCCGCCGCCTCGCTCGCGCGCGCCTCTGCCTCTGTGGCGTGGCCGAGCGCCCGCCTTCTCGTGGCGTTGGAGCCGTCGCAGTCGCAGTACTTGCCGCACGGCTCGCACGCGCCAAAGCCGTAGGCGGTGACGCGCGCTCCGAGGTGGCGCGCGACTGCGAGGCCGACGCACAGGGCGAGGAAGCCAGTCGATGGCCAGCTGCTGCCGGTGGACGCGTCGCGCACCGCCGCCTGCGCCGCCAGCATGAAGTCCCAGCTGATGAGCACGCCGCCGTCGGCGCCCGCGCGCTGTGCGGCACGCAGGTCCGAAGCCTGCGGCGAGACGCCGCCGGCGCTCGTGACGGCGACAAAGGCGCCCGAGCACAGCTGGCCGCGCACGGCGGCCTCGTCGAGCCCTGCGTAGAAGCCCACTCTCACGTGCTCGCGGCTCGTGCCAGTGGCGCCCGCATCGCAGCCGTGCGAGCCGACGTCCGGCTCGTACCCCGCCGTGATCGCGTCGTTGACCCGCAGCACCACGTCGTGCGCGTCGATGCCACCGCCGTTGCCGCGGAACAGGAGGTTGCCAGAGCTGCCCACCACCGCAATCGAGCGCGCGGGCTCGCCGCTGGCGGTGTGGAAGCGCGCGAGCAGCTCGTCTAGCCCCGCGGCGGCGGGTGCTGTCATGCCAGTGATGCTGGGCAGCCAGTACGACGCGACGGCCGGTGCTATCATAGGCTGCGTTGCGCTGGGCCCCGCGGCCGCGTGACGAAAATGAGAGAAATGAATCTTGTATTTTCAAACTTGATCTGCTGGATCCTCGGTGCTGCTATATTTTGTAAGCTAACAATTTCTCTATTTCTGAATTACATCTGCCTAGCTAAGCTCTCGTGTGCTTGGCCGCACTCACTAGCGCGGCGTCGCCTTGGTCAGCATGCACCGGAACGAGCCCTCGCCGTTGGGGTCGCCGTCGCTCACGAGCGCGTTCTGGTAGCGCTGCGTGTAGCACGCGCTGGTGCCGCCCACGTCGGCCTGCGTCGACTCGACGGCGCACGAGGCGAGGTGCTCCGCCGCGACGGCCTTGAACGCGTCGACCACCGCGACCTCCTCGTAGCTCTCGGAGCGGCCCTTGAAGGCCGCGCGCAGGAAGGCGGCGGCGGCGTGGTAGGTCTGCTGGAAGAGCGGCAGCAGGTCGTCGCCGTCGTCCTCGAAGACCTCGCCGAAGTGGGCGCCGTCGACGGCGACGTACGCGAGCAGCTCCCAGTTGTCGGCGCAGCCGCCCTCGTTGACGTCGCGAAAGAGGAACTCGAGCACCTTGAGGGCGAACGCGCGCGCGCGCGGCGGCTCCGAGGGCAGCCGCAGCCTCTCGCGCAGCTCGTCGTACGACAACGGTGCGTCGAAGCCGGCGACGCGCAGCAGCGGCGGCGCGCCCGCGGCGGAGGGTTCGGCAGGCGGCTCGTGGCCCAGCAGGCCGGCGACGCCAAACGTCACGAAGAGCAGCGGCTCGTCGTGGTCCTCCTGGTCGCCGCCGCGGTAGCCAAAGGGGCCGGAGGACGTGGCCGCCGGCGGCTCGGGGTCGAGCACGCAGATGAAGCGGCCCGGCCGGCGGCTGCAGTAGTCGGGCACGAAGCGCAGCACAAACTGCGAGTTTGGCACGCTCGCCATAAAGTCGTAGTAGGCGCCGCCGCGCCGGAGCACACGCGGCAGCGCGTCGCTGAGCTGGCCCAGCGCGTATGCGTCGTTCTCGTCGTCTGGGTCCAGGCCCGCACCGAAGGCGAGGCAGCTCAAGAAGTCGAGCGACACGACCAGATCGAAGGTGCGGCCGCCCATCCGCTCGACCAGAGTGCCGACGTCGCATTCCAGGACGCCTGCGTCCCTCGGGGTGGCATCCGTCTGCACAAGGTTTGTGAGCGGCGACTCATCTGGGTAGCACTCGGCGTACGCCGCCGCGAAGAACCCGGCACCGGCACCCAGCTCCAGGACCGACAGGTCACAGAAGCGGCGTCCTGGAAACTCACGCAGGATCGTGTCGACCACGCACCGCGCCAGCGTCTTGCGGTAGTGGCGCTTGTCGCCGAGGAGTTCACTGGTGGCCACGCCCAATCCGGCCATCGCCGAATCGATATCCATCTGCGGTGGTGGCTATCTCGTCGCCGGACGTGCACACGATGGTGTCCCCAAAGGGTCAGACGGGATACACAGGTCGTGTCTCCGCAGCAGGGGGAGAGGCCACACCACGCAAGAATTCGCAAACTTTGATGTTGGTCTCCCCACGTGGGCTCTCCTGACCGGCAGCTTAGGCAAAGCAATGATCTAAAGTATCTAAAGGCCCCGCGTAAGTCATCAAAACGGTTCGGCACATCACGCGCCCGTGCCATCATCATGGCCATCATGCCGCCCCATGGGGGCTCATGGCTGCTCCTCACGAGAAGAAGCCGCGCTTGGAGCCCTGCTTGGCGGGCGCGGGCGTCTCGGCGGCGGTGTGTACGGCGGCGTCGCCGTCGGCCGCGCCGCCCTCGTCGGTGATCTCGAGGCCTCCGCTCGGCTCGGGCGGCGCGACGAGCAGCGGCGCCGAGTAGGTGGCGACGCGCAGCCGCTGCGCGTCGTCGCGGAGGAGCTCGGTGGGCGGCAGGTCCTGCACCGTCGAGTTGACGATGAGCGACGAGCGCTCGAACTTCTCGACCGGATTGACGTTGTCGACGATGACCGTGTCCATCAGCGACTTGGCGAAGCAATGCGTCGCCGCGACGATGACGTGCAGCGCGCAGTGCTCGATCGGCAGCGCGCCCGAGCGCGTCAGCGCGTCGAGAAGGTCGAAGGCCTGCTGCTGCGCCTCCTCCTGCGCCGAGGCGGCGAGGGCCTTGGTGGTGGGCGGCGAGAGCAGCGCCGCCTTCGCCGTGAGCGTCCACGAGGCGCCGACGCTGATCGTGGTGGGGCGCAGCGCCGCGTCGGTGTCCTGCTCGGCGAGCTTCGCATCGAGGCGCGACGCGACGAGCGTGTAGTCGATCGCCTCCGCCTCCGCCTCCGCCTCCGCCTCCGCCCCCTCCGTCGTGTCGAGCTCGGGCTGCGGCGCCACCGCCGACCGCTCGGGCCGGACGGGCGGCGGCTCCGCCGGCGTCGCGGCCGTCGACGCCTTGGCCAGCGCGGCCGGCTTCGGCATCGGCGGCGGCGGCGGGCCGCCTCCCGGCATCGGCGGCGGGCACGGCATCGCGCCGCACGCTGCGGCAGGCGGCGGCGGCGGCGCCGCCATCGTCTGCATCTGCATCTGCGGCGCGGCGGCACACATGCGGCTGCGGCACATGCTGGGCGCGCAGCACTTCTTCTTCATGCACGCGGCGCCGCCGCCGCCGCCGCCCCTTCTCGTCGGCGCGCAGCTCAGCGCCTCCATGCCCATGCAGCCCGACTCGCACAGGTTACGGCTGCAGCCGCCGCCGTCGTCGTCCTCGTCATAATCGCTCTCGCTCTCGCCGCTCGGCAGCCGCGCCGGCCGTGGCGCGACGCCGCCGCCCGCGCACGCGCTCGCCAGGTACGCGTCCTTGACCTCGCCGCGCTTCTCGGCGTCGATCATGTCCATCAACGCCTGGGCGTGCGCCTTGACCTGCTCGAGCTTCGCCGCGGCGGGCGCGTCGTCGTCGCCGTCGTACGACAGCAGGCCCGACGGGATCTGGAACTCGACGAAGAGCCTCATCAGCGTCTGCGTCAGCGCGATCTCCTTGGTGAGCGCGTCGGCGGGCAGGTTGAGGACGCGCTCGAGCTGCGGCTTGAGCTGCAGCACGAGCACGCCGAAGACGGAGCCCTCGAGCTGCATGGCGCGGTACGCCTGTGCGAAGCGGCGCTGCTCGGGCGAGAGCGACGCGATGGCGTCCGTAAACTCCTTTGGCGTCGGCAGCGCCTCGAGCTGCAGCGGGATCGAGAGGTCGTCCTTGTTCTGCAGTGTGATGGCGTGCTTCGGCTGGAAGGTCTGCTCGGGCCCCATCCGGCCGAGCAGCACCATGAAGCACGAGAACTGCCGCGCGCGCGCCGTCAGGCAGAGCGGCCCGTCGAAGCAGCTCTGCCGCCCAAACTCGTGCACGACCAGCGCGTGCAGGTAGCGCTCGCCGTAAAACGTGACGCGCGACGCCGCCGAGAGGCGGAACGACATCGGCGCCGCGGGCGCGCGCGCCTTGCGCACGAGCGTCGCGAGCGGCTCCGCCTTCGTCGCGTCGCGCAGCCTCGCCTCGAGTGCGACTTCGCCCTCGGTGTTGGCGGCGGCGTGGCGGCGCACCGCGAAGGTGAACGGCTGCGGCGCGACGGCCGCGCGGTAGAGCCGCTGCGAGTGGAAGTCGAGGTAACGCCACAGATCGGACGGCGTGACCGTCTTGCCGAGCGCGGCGACGAGCTGCTTGCGCAGCATCTCCTCGATGTGCTGGACGCCGTCGGCGAGCTGCTGCGCGATGCCCTTGAGCAGCACGCACCCCGCCACGACCTCGGCCTCCCTCGACGAGAAGAGCGCGCCGTCGTCGTCGGCCGAAGGGAAGACGCCGCGCAGCGCCCTCTGGTGCCGCGCCAGCGCCGCGCGCTGCTCCGCCAGCAGACGCTCGACGTCGTCGAGCGAGAGCAGCGGCGAGCCCGGCGGCGGCGCGGCGCCCGCGTCGATGTCGACCATCGGAGTCAGCGGCTGCGGCTCCGGCGGTGGGGCCGACGACGACGACGGCGTCGGCGGCGCGTCGGCGGCGCGCGCGGGCGCGGCGGCGCCGGGCCCGTCGCCGCACACATCGAGCGCGACGTGCGGGCTCGCGTCGACGGTGCCGCCGCCCTTGGCGTCGCCGCACTTGGCGTCGTGCACCGCCTCGACGGAGCCCGACGACGCGCCCTCGAAGAGCGGCAGCACCGGCAGGAAGAGCGCCGACTTGGCGAGCGACGCGTTCGCAGAGGCGCCCGGCTCGAGCCCCTGCAGCAGCAGGTGGACGCCGGGCGGCAGCGCGGGGCGGCCCTCGTCCTCCTCGGTCGTGTCGCGCTTGACGTGGATGCACGACCAGCCGTGCTTCTTGCCGTCGCCGCGCTTGTCGGGCGGCCGCAGCTCCCTCTCGACGCTGCACAGCTGGCCGGTCAGGTACGCGTCGGCCTGCTGCGCCCACGCGAAGAGCCTCCGCGCCGCCTCGAGCGCCTCCTTCACCTGCTCGTTGCGCGTCGGCGTCGCCGCCGCCTCGCGGTCGACGGCGAAGCGGCAGCGCAGCTGCTGCGGCGCGAGCTGGCCGACGAGCCACGTGACCTCGCACGTCGCGACCTTCTTGGTGACGGGCGTCTCGCCGGCCTTGGGCGGCTTGTTGACGCCGGTGCACAGCACGCACGAGCCCGTGCGCTCGGCGAGCACCACCTGCGCCGCCTCGTCGTTTCCAGGCACCACCACGAGCTGCCACGACACGGTAAACTTGAAAAAGTACTCGACGACGGTGCTCTTGACGGTGCGCTCGACGCTCGTCGTCTTCTCCGACTTGCCCAGCAGCCCGCCGCTCTTGGTCACGGTCTCGGTCACCGCGACCGACGGGCTCGTCACCGTGCGCTTGGCCTCCCGCAAGAAGGTGCACTTCTCGGTGGCGACCAGCCGCAGCTGGAGCGCCTTGCCCTTGGCGTGGAACTCGAGCAGCGTGCGCAGCTTGGGCTCGTCGAGGCCGAGGTGCTGCAGCGTGGCGAACTGCGCGGCGATCGACGTGTTCACCAGCAGCTCGGCGAGCGAGTACTTGTCCGAGTACGAATGGTCCACCTCCCCCGGATAGGTCGGGCGACGCGACGACTGGAGCACGAAGCGGAGCTTCTCGAGAGACTCGTCCATGCTCTTCTTGAAGCGGTGCTCCATGTAGATGGCCGTCATGGCTGCGGGTCGAGGTTGCGTCGCAATCTTAGGTGCGCGACTTGTGCCACCGCACGGCGTCGCCGGGCGGAGCCCAAGCACGCGTGTGCGTTGGTTTGCCCGACCCCGAGACGCGGCGCTCGCGTGTTTCTAGCTTCAGCTATCTACCCGTACGACCTCCACCTCCAGCCTGTCCTTCAGGAACCGCATCGTGCCCGGCCCGCCCGGCGTCTCGCTCGGCAGCGCGACGATTCGGTCCGCCAGCGCCAGGGACTCTGCATCCGCCACCTCGGCCCACACGGTGTGGTCCTTTCTCAGCCAGTCGGCGGGCCGCTTGCCCAGGTAGACGAAGAAGTCGGGGCCGGCGCCGCCGCCGGCCCAGCCGACGTCGCCCCGTATCATCACCCGCGGCCCGGGCTGGCACTTGGGCGCGGGATTGCAGCCGGTCTCCCTGTTGGGCGGCAGCACGCCGCGCAGCGTCCCCTGCATCAGGAAGCCGTGCTCGACCCGGTACAGCTCGCAGTGCGCGCACGCGCCCGCCGGCAGCTCGGGCGACGCGAGACGACGCACCGAGTCGACCGAGGGCAGGTGCCACTCGGGCTTGAGGCGCAGCCGGATGTCGCCCTCGCTCGTGCGGATCGCGACCGTCTGCAGGGCCGGGTCGGCCGCCGGCAGGGCGCGCTGCGGCTCCCAGTACGACTTGAGCAGCGCGCCGCTCGTCCACGCCACGTTGGCGCCGCTGCCGCGCGAGCCCGTCGCGCGAGGGTCGCTCGAGCGCTTCAGCCAGCACGCGCCATCGCCGTCGCTGTGCACCCACACGTTGCAGCCGCGCGAGGCCAGGCACGCGTCGCAGCACTCGGCCGCGCTCTTGGTCACGAGGCCGCCCACGCCGCCCTGCTTGACCACGTCGCCGTCCAGGTCCGTGTGCGGCCGGAACTCGGAGGCGACGCACGCCACCGTCGGCTGGGTCGCCGGTGCGGCCGCCGCGGCTGCCACCGCTGCGGCCGCACCTGGCTGCACCGCCTCAGCTTGCTCTGCAAGCATCACCGCTGCCGATCTGCCTGGCTGTGCCACCGCAGCTCCATGGTCGCGCAGCCTCTCCGCGAGCTGGTGTGCGCGCTCCAGCCCCTCCTGCTTCATCTTCCGCGTCGCCGACTGCGCTCTCCGCCTGACCTCGGCGGTGCGGTCGACCTCCTGCCCCGCGATGGCCTCTGGCGAGCAGCAGCGAGTGCACGGACGTGTAGGTGAAGACGGCCAGGATGATGAAGGCCAGCAGGAAGAGCGGTCGGAAGGAGGAGGCCTGCGAACGCGGTGGCATTCGGAGCTACTTAGTATTCGTAGCTACCGACCGCGACTCGGTCCCGACTTTCGTCAGGACCGAAGGAGGCGCCGGGTTGGCGCCGGTAAGGGCATGTAGTGAGAACCTTGACTACATACACATCGCCACGAGCGAGCTGCGCGTCGTGGGGCGGCTACTAAAGCCACACCGCGCGATGCCCAACTGGTGGGACCGCCCGCGCCATTTCGGTACTCGTGATCACCTGGACTCGGCCCCCGACTCAGACCCAGACCTCGACCTCGAGTCGCAGGAGCCACTTCCGGACGGGGCGGTGGCCGACCGTATCAGAGCACTCCAGGAAGAAAGAGGTAGGTTGCGACGTACGCGTGTGGAACTCCAGGCCGAGCTCTCTGCGGTGCGCGAGCGGCGTGACAACCTGGTGGCCGACCTGGACCGGCAGCTCGACACGTGGCTCGAGCAGAACCCGAGCGTCGTCGCCCAGATCCAGAGCGTGCGTTGGAGGGACTGGGCCGGATGGATCCTCAGCGCTTTTGGCACGATTGCGTGCATGCTGCTGCTGCCCGCCCGTGTGCACGGGCTGGTGAGCGCGTGCCGGGACGCCGGTGGCAGCTGCCCCGGTCTGTGGGCGGCCCAATTTCCGGGGGTCGCGCCGTCGTGGAGCGCGGTGCTTCTGCCGCTCACTCTCAGCTACGTGCACGGCATCAGCCAACGCGCGCGGACGCTGCTCGACAGCGCCCGGCTGTCGCGCATGATCGAGGACACGCGCCTCGCCGACCTGCGCGACCACGACCCCGCCGACTACGCGGTCGCGGCGACGCGCGTGCTGTACGTCGGCCTCGGCTTCGAGGTGTCCGAGTGCCTCTCGCTGCTCCTCGCGCTCTACCACCTCGAGACGGGTGCGCTGAGCGGCGCGCAGGTCTGTGCGCCGCTGCTGCTGATGGTCGGCGTGTACGGCCTCGTGCTGCGCACGAGCTCGGTCGCGCGCGGTCTGCAGCTCTCGTCGCTCGTCAGGCTCGACTTCTCGCTCCACCGCGTGCTGCTCGTCAACCTCGCGCTCTGGTGCTGCTCGGGCCCGCTCGCGGCGGCGTCGGGCTCCGGCGAGCCCGCCATCAGCTTCGCGCTCGTGATGTGGCCCGTGTGGCTGCAGCTCAGCTGCACGTGGCTGGCGGTGGCGATCCCGTGCGTGCTGCCGCCGCTGCTGCTCCTCTCGTCGGTGCAGCTGGGGCGCGGCGTGCGGGCGGGCGCGCTGGCGGTGTGGGTGGGCGCCACCGTGATGCTCTGGCTGATCCGCGCCTTCTGGGCGGCGCTCGCGGACGTGGCGATGCTCGTCGACGGCGGCGCGCCGCTGCAGGGCGCCGCCACCGTCGCCGAGCGCGCGTGTTACCTCAACGCGGCGCGCACGGCGCTGTCGCTCTGCCTCAACGTCGGCTTCCAGCTCCTCGCGCAGCGCCGGTGCGCGCGCGTCGGCCTCAAGCGGCAGCAGCGCATGGAGGGGCTCTCGACCGACCTGCCGCAGCTGCTCGTGCGCCAGTCGTCGTCGCTCTACCGCCTGGCGGGCAGGGAGCTCGTGGCGCGCTACTGGAAGCGCCAGGCGCCGTCGTCGCCCTCCGCCCAGCTGCCCGCTGCCTCCGATGGGGCGACGGCCGCCGCCGACGACGGCGCCGAGACGCTCACTCGCGCCGCGCCGTTCCTCGATCCCGAGGCGGCGACGACCGACGACGGCCCCGAAGACGTCGCCCCGGAGGCCGTGGCCACCCTCGAGGCGCCGCGCGCGTCTGCCGCGCCCGGCGGCATCGACGAGGAGTGCCGGTACTGCGAGGCGGCGCCGCAGGAGTGCGTCTTCCTGCCGTGCGGCCACGCGGGCGTCTGCATCCGCTGCGCGACGCGGTGGCTCGAGGAGAACTCCACCTGCCCCGACTGCCGCGCCGAGGTGCAGAAGCTCGCGCGGCTAGGCCCGCTCGACGAAGTGGCGCCCGACGTGCTCGTCGCGACGGTGCAGCCGGCGCTGCCCGTCTGGCACTGGGTCAATACCCGTCATGCCGACGCGGCTGCCACACACATTCTACCGGCAAATGACTGAGTGTCGCTAGTTATACTGTATGCAAATGACATTGAATGCTTTTAGTCGATTTAGGTTTAGATCATTGCTTTTGCTATGCCGGGGAGACGGAGCAAACCAGCGTGCATCACGCATGCACCCGCATGCGAGACCACTTCGCTTCCATCGCGTTTAGTGTCGCGCTTCGACGCGTGCCAGTGGGATTCAGCCATTCTAGCTCTCACTCTCCTCTCACACATGAGCGCTTCTTTTCTGCTCGCGGCCGCGGAGCGTGCGGCCGCCCTCAGTGCCCGCTACCGTGCGCCGCCGAGTGTCACATCCATGCTACTACCAGCCTCCTCGCCGCTACCGAAGCTCGCCGCTGACAAAGGCTTCAGCATCTTGACCTACAACGTGCTCATTCCGAATTCCAACGACGGCTGGTGGTGCTACAAGTACTACGGGCCCAGCGTGCCGGTCGAGAAGACCACCTGGGCGCACCGCCAGGCGCTTCTGAAGAGTCAGATCCTCGGCTCCGGCGCCGACATCGTCGCGCTGCAGGAGACGTCGGACATCGACGGGTCCTTCGAGTCTGACTGGTCCTTCATGGCCGAGGCTGGCTACGACTACCAGCTGTACAAGTCGGGTCGCATGCGACCCGCCACCTTCTACAAGCGCGACCGGTGGACGCTCTGCCAGGTCGACGGGTCGCCTGTCGTCCCACCGGAGGAGGGCAAGGAGCTGCCAAAGGGCGCGGACGGCGTGCTGCAGGGCGATCGCACGCTCACGACGATCCTGCGGCCGCGCGGCGCCGACGGCGCGCCCGTCGCGGTGCCCGTCTTCGTGATCAACGCGCACCTCTCGGCGGGCCCGGAGGCGCGGCGCCGGCTGAGGCAGGTGCATGAGACGCTCGAGCTGATCCGCAAGCTGCGCGCCAAGGCGAAGCTGCCCGAGCAGGGCACGTGCTGCGTGCTGGTGGGCGACTTCAACTCGCAGGGCCACAGCGGCGTGCGCGAGCTGCTGCTCGCGGGCGAGGTGCGTCCCGAGTTCCGCGAGTCGGGCGACGCGACCGAGCTCCACCAGCACGAGAACGAGGTGACGTCGAAGGCGAAGAGGCAGAGCCTCGGCCCGTTTGGCGACGCGCTCGGCGCGGCGTGCGCGCAGGCGGGCGTCGCGCGGCCGCCGACGATCGTCGCCGCGCAGCTGCAGCCGGCGATGCAGAACGCCGACGGCACGATCAGCGCCGCGCTGGTCGCCGCGCTCGACGAGGCCTTCGACGCGCTCTCGTCCGACGGCGCGACGCTCTCGGACGACGAGCAGGCGCGCTGGCTGACGAGGATCAACCTGCAGGTGGGGCGCGGCAGCGAGTACCGCTTCGCACTGGCCGCGCGCGAGAGCCACGGCGGCACGCCGATGACGCGCGCCGACTTCCACGCGCTGTACGCCGCGGAGGTGGCGCAGGGCAAGTTCTGGGGCGTCGAGCACGACCTGCGCGCGATGCGCCCCGGCGGCGCCGGCCTGCGCGCGCCGGGGTCGCCGCCATTCAGCGCCGACTTTGACTACGTCTGGTTCTCGTCGAATGCGCTCAGGCTCGTCGGCGCGCAGGCGCCGCTGCCCGACGACACGATGGCCGAGCTGCTCTCGGGCGCGCTGCACGGGTTACCCGACGAGGCCAACCCGTCGGACCATCTCCCCGTCGCAGCGGCGTTCGCCTTTGAGCCCCCGCCATAGATTTCTCCGGATCAATTTTGGTTGAGAAAACTGTGAAAGTTATACCGAGAACACGACGCTCTGATCCGGCTTGGCCGCCTCGCCACCCGCACCCGGGCCGACCTTGACGCGGCCCCGCGCCGACGCCGAGCCCGAGCCCCCAGAGTAGAACGGCGCGCCGCCCGCGCCACCGCCACCGCTGGGCGCCACCTCGCGGTACGAGGGCGGGTTCTGCTGCATCTCCTTGAGCTCCTGCTCGGCGTGCAGCTCCTTGAGGAGCTGCTCGCGCCGCTCCTCCGCCTCGAGCGCCGCCGTCTCCTGCTCGGCCTGCGACGGCGGCGCCTGCAGCGGGTCGCCGTCGCTGCACAGCTCGGCCTCCCTCTGGTGGAAGGCGGCGATCTGCGCGCGCAGCTCGTCGAGCTCGGCCTTGCTCTTCTCGAGCGACGCCAGGTGCTTGCCACGCGGCGTCATCCCGATCAGCTCGCTGTACATTTGCGCGCGCGGCACGCCCTCCCACGAGCGCCGCCGCGGCGCGTTGTCGGCCTCGGCCTCGAAGCCCTTGACCGACTCGACAAACTCCTCGCCGACGTGGCCCACCGACACCGAGCCGTCGCCAAAGTCGGCGAGGACCGACGGCGGCGCCGCGCCGCCGACGAGCTGCTCGGCAGGGATCGGGTCGCTGCACAGCTCCGCGTCGGTCGCCAGCCGCGTCGACTCGGCCATCTCCTCCGCCGTGGTCTCGCGGATGGCGCAGACACCGCCGCCGCCGCCGCCGCCGCCGCCGCCGCCGCCGCCGCCGCCGCCGCCGTTGCCGCGCGGAGTGCCCGTCTCCTCGAGCAGGCCGTGGTCGTCCCAGCGTGGCGTGAAGCCGCCGACCTCGTCGCCCTCGCCGCCGCCGTTGGCGCCGCCGCCGTTGGCGCCGCGCGGCGTCAGACGGAGCTTGAACTCGTTGGCGCGCACCGCGCGCTCGCGCGCCGTGCTGTTCCCGCGCGGCGACGCCACCGTCTCGACGGGCGCAGCGGCCGCCGCCGCACCGCCACCGCCGCCGCCGCCGCCACCGCCACCTCCGCCGCCGCCGCCGCCTCCGCCGCCCTCGGCCCTGCGCCGCTCGTCGAGGTCGGCCTCGGTCTGGTCGATCTGCGCGAGGAGGGAGCGCTTCTGCTCCTCGTGCCTGCGCGCCAGCTCGTCGACGCGCGCCGCCGCCTCCGCCGCGCGCCGCCCGGGCGTGTGCTGCTGCAGCTGCGCCTGCAGCTGGTACAGCTCGCGCCTCAGCTCGCCCACCTCCCACCGGTGGCTGCCGGCGAGCTCCGCGAGGCTCTGCTGGTGCTCCTCCTGCCGGCGGCGGATCTCGGCGTCGAGCCGCTCGAAGATCGGCGCCTGCTGCTCGCGCTGCTCGCGCAGCCGCGCCGTCAGGCTGGCCCCCACCGCCTGCTCGACGGTGCGTGCGATCCGCTCGCTCGCCGCCGCCTCCCACCGCTCGCGCACGACGCGCGCGCGCGCGTCCGCCCGCTCCTCCGCCTGCAGCCGCGCCGCCTCCGCGCGCTCCTCCGCCTCGATCCGGTCGGCCTCCGCCCGCGCCGCCGCCTCCGCGTCACGCTCCTCGACCTCGCGGCGCGTCAGCTCGCCCAGCGCCGTCTGCGCCTCCTCCACCTGCGCCGCCGCCCGCTGCAGCATCTCCTCGAGGCGCCGCCGCTCCTCGCGCTGCCCGCTCGGGGACGGCTCCTCGCGACCGTCCCCGTCGTCGCCATCGGCATCGCCACCGCCGGAGCCGCCCAGGTTGCTGCTCTTGCTGCCGCTGCCGAACAGGGACGCCACCTTGTCGGTCCAGTTCTGAGCCTCGGCGGGCGGCGCGTCATCGGCCGCGTCGGCGTCGGCGTCGCCGTCGTCGTCGTCGCCCGTCTCTCCGGCGAGCGGCAGCCTCGGCACCCGCGCGCGCGCCGCCAGTGCGCTGGTCTTGGTGGGGCTGGTGCCCTTGGGCGCAAGCACGCCCTCGGCCGCCTCGGCAATGCGCACCCTCCGGCCGCTGCTGCCGCCCGGCGTGACTGGGGACGAGGCGGCGCTGCTCGTGGCGTTGGTCGTGGCGGTGGTGCAGATCTCCTCCACATTCACGGGGATCAGCGGCGACGAGCCGGTCCCCTTGCCGAGCGTCAGCGCGAGCGGAGGCACCGCCGACGGCCGCGCCCTCGGCGCCGGGTGCGTGGACGGCGACGTCCGACGCGTCCGTCCGCCGCCGCCGTCGGCGCCGCTGCGGTGCGTCAGCGCGATGCTCTGCCGATCGGTGAGCGCGGCGGCGGCGCGGTAGGTCGTGGGCGGCATCAGCATCGCGGCCTCGTAGTCGAGGGGCCGCTCGTTGGCGCTCGCCGCCGCCGCTTCCGCCTCGGCGACCACCTCGGCCGCCGCGTGCATCGCCGCCGCGCGGTACGTCGCCGGCGGCGCACGGTAGCTGGCGGCCGGGAGCGGGTCGTAGCCCGGGTTGGCCGCGCGGTACGAGGCCGGCGGCGGAGCGCCTCGGCAGGTCGCGGCGCCCGCGGCGACACCGGCGCTGTAGGCGGCGGCCGCATCGTACGGCGAGTAGGGCGCGGGGTGGTGCGGCGACGGGTGCGGCGAGTACGCGGCGGCGGCGGCGGCGTGGTGCGGCGAGGCGAAGGCGGCGGGCGAGGCCGTCACGCCGCGATGGCTGCTCATCGCCGCGGCGTAGGCGCTCTCCGCGGCGGCCTGCGCGGCGGCGTGCGCCTGCGCGACGCTGGCGGCGTGCGACGAGGGCGTCAGCTGCGGAGAGACCAGCGGCGCACGGTACGAGTCCGGTGGGCCGCCCATCGGCGCGCCGCCGTACCCGCCGTGTGGCGAGCCGAAGCCAGGAGCCGCGCCGTAGCCACCGGCGTGTGGCGACGCGAAGCCAGCAGCGTGCGGCGAGGCCATCATGCCGCCGCCGTCCTGGTAGCCGTGACCGTACGGCGCGGCAAGTGGCGGCGCACCCGGCATTGGCGGCATCTGCATGGCCGGCATGCGCGTCGTCTGACCGCCATCGTCGGGACCAAACCACGCCGCCTCGCCGCTGCCACCACCACCGGGGGGAGGGAAGGACGGCGGCATCGGCTGTTGCTGCTGATGCGGCAGCGCGAGCGCCGGCACGATGCCGGCATGGTGCTGCGGCGGCGGTGCGAACGAGCCGCCCGGCACGACCTCGAAGACGTGCCTGTCGGCCCGACGCAGCACGTCGCGCAGCGCCTGGTTGCCCTCGAGCCGGATCCCGTCGACGCCGACCACCCGATCGCCGAGCTGAAGGGTGCCGGCCACCGCCGCGGGGCTGCCTGGCGCCATCTCGGTGATGATGTTGTGCGCGTTCAAGCCGAGTCCGATGCCGTTGGCACACCCCATCAGACGGACATGGACGACGCCGGGGCGCGACGGTGGCGGGTGCACGCGAGCCGTGGGCGGGCCACGAGGCGCCGAGGACTCACGACGAGAGGTCGAGCGGGCGGAGTCAGCGCCTGAATTCCGCTTCCGCACGCGCATCACCGCAAAGTCGATGAACGAGACGCGCCCGTCGCCATCGAGGTCGACCGCCGCGTACATGGACTCCAGCTTGGCGCGGCGGCCCGGCGCGAGCCACTTCTGGTCGTTGCGGCCCATGGCCTCGGCAAAGTCGCGCAGCGAGATCGAGCCGTCGCCGTCGACGTCGAACTCGCGGAACTGCTTCAGGGTAAGCTGCACGGCCATCGAGTCGAGCATGCCATACTCGCATATGAAGCGGCCGTCGGGTTGGATCGACATGAGGAGCGGTAGGTTTTACAAACCGCCAATCACGCCCAAGACTTGTAGGGATGCG
>Ga0209713_10000382_pt1 | contig 24507 bp, 22 predicted proteins | sample ArcOceMetagenome_3_FD_187444 | JGI IMG/M metagenome (GOLD analysis project Ga0209713, IMG submission 187444) | Marine eukaryotic phytoplankton communities from Arctic Ocean - Arctic Ocean- Svalbard ARC20M Metagenome (SPAdes) (version 2) | ecosystem: Environmental > Aquatic > Marine > Oceanic... | reverse complement strand
AACCTTGCACCGCGAGGTGCTGTGCTGAAACGTTCTGCGGCAGATGAAACGCTGTTTGAGAAAACTGGGCGTGCAGTGGTTTTTACTTCTTTGGAAGATCTAGCCAACCGTGTTGACGATCCAGATTTAGACATCACCAAAGATGACTTTATGGTATTACAAAACGCAGGTCCGAAAAGCGCATCCGGTATGCCGGAAGCAGGCTATTTGCCAATTCCCAAAAAGCTAAGCACGCAAGGCGTCAAAGATATGGTGCGAATTTCGGATGCGCGCATGTCAGGCACTGCCTTTGGTACGATCATATTGCACGTAGCACCCGAGGCATCGATCGGCGGTCCACTAGCTTTAGTCCGTAATGGCGATCAAATCAGACTGTCGGTCGCGGGTAAATCCATCGAGCTTTTGGTGAGCGATGAAGAGTTGGCCCAGCGAAAATTCGAATGGAAAAGTGACAATGTCCCACCTGAGCAAAGGCGCGGGTATGACAGGCTTTATGCCAGCGAAGTTTCGCAAGCGGACGAAGGGTGCGACTTCGCATTTCTTCTGCCGCTCGCACCTCAAAATCAACCTCAAGATTAAGGCCCAAACATGAAAATCGGAACACCAAAAGAAGTGTTCGAGAGTGAAAACCGTGTCGCGATGACACCGGATAGCGCTCGACAGCTTCAAAAACTTGGATATGACTGCTTGATCGAGAGCGGAGCAGGAGCAAGCGCAGGCTTCTCTGACGCACTCTATAAGGATGCAGGTGTCAGCGTCGTGAAAATGGCGGCGGACTTGTGGAGCAAGGCCGACATTATCGCAAAAGTGCGCCAGCCTGAACCAGCTGAATTAAGGCGCCTTCGCGAAGGGCAAACGCTGATTTCATTCTTTAATCCCGGTGCAAATGAAGTGGGCATGGAAAGTGCCCGTAAGACGGGCGCGAATGTGATTGCCATGGAAATGGTTCCACGTATTTCACGCGCTCAAAAGATGGATGCGCTGTCCTCTATGGCGAATATCGCGGGCTATCGCGCAGTTATCGAGGCTGGCAACAACTTTCCACGTTTCTTCACCGGACAGATCACCGCTGCGGGCAAAGTGCCGCCAGCGAAGGTTCTTGTAGTTGGTGCGGGTGTTGCTGGATTGGCGGCGATCGGCACATCCACATCCCTTGGTGCGATCACATATGCCTTTGACGTGCGCCCCGAAGTGGCTGAACAAGTCGAGAGTATGGGCGCCGAGTTTGTCTTCCTTGATTTTAAGGAAGAGCAAGCGGACGGCGCGGCAACAGGTGGTTACGCGCCTGTGTCTTCGCCAGAGTTTGCAGCGGCACAGCTCGCCAAGTTTCGTGAAATCGCCCCGGACATGGATATTGTCATCACGACAGCCCTAATCCCAAATCGCGAAGCGCCGGAACTTTGGACCAAAGACATGGTAGAAAGTATGAAGCCAGGTTCCGTCATCGTGGACCTCGCGGCGGAGAAGGGCGGCAACTGTAAACTGACTGTCATGGACGAGAAGATCGTCACCGACAACGGCGTCACCATCATCGGTTATACAGACTTCCCATCGCGCATGGCGGCGCAGGCCTCTACGCTTTATGCGACCAATATTCGTCACATGATGACTGACCTGACCCCTGAAAAGGATGGCCAGATCAATCACAACATGGAAGATGATGTCATTCGCGGCGCAACTGTTACGTTTGACAACGAAATTACCTTCCCGCCGCCACCGCCAAAAATTCAAGCGATTGCGGCGCAGAGAAAAGAGCCGATCAAAGAGCTGACAGCAGAAGAGAGACGTGCGGCCGAGACCGCGGCGTTTAATGCCCAAACCAAACAGCAGGTTATTTTGCTCACGGTTGGTGCGGTTCTGCTTCTCGGTGTCGGACTTGTGGCGCCAGCGAGCTTCATGCAGCACTTTATCGTTTTTGTTCTGGCGGTCTTCGTAGGTTTTCAAGTCATTTGGGGCGTGGCGCACAGCTTGCACACACCACTTATGGCTGTAACGAACGCGATCTCCTCGATCATCATTCTAGGTGCGCTGATACAAATCGGATCGGGATCTTCCTTGGTGATCATGCTCGCGGCTTTGTCGGTCTTCATGACGGGCATTAACATTTTTGGTGGTTTTCTAGTGACACGGCGCATGCTCGCCATGTTCCAGAAATCTTAAGGAGTTAGATCTATGGAATTTGGATTTACAACAGCTGCTTACGTTGTTTCAGCGGTTCTTTTCATTCTGTCTTTGGGGGGGTTGTCGGGACAAGAAAGCGCCAAACGCGCTGTATGGTATGGTATCATTGGCATGGCGCTAGCCGTGGCAGCAACGCTGATAGGACCAGGGGCTGGATATTGGTCCCTGTCACTTGTGATGATCGTCGGTGGCGGTTTGATAGGCTATCTATTGGCGACCAAAGTGCAGATGACACAGATGCCAGAGCTGGTGGCTGCGATGCACTCACTTGTTGGTTTGGCTGCGGTTTTTGTGGGCTTTATAGCCCATGTCGAACTGGGTCGCGTACTTTTGATGGATGATGCGTCCCAAAAGGCGCTGGAGGGCTTTGCAGCGCTTTTGGCAAAGAAAGATGGCGTTGAAATCGCAATTCTTCGCGTCGAATTGTTCCTTGGTATCTTCATTGGTGCGATTACGTTTACTGGGTCCATCATTGCTTATGGCAAGTTGGCGGGGCGCGTCGACAGCGCGGCCAAGAAGCTACCAGGAGGTCATATGTTGAACGCGGGTGCCGCTGCTTTGTCCCTGATCACTTTGATCTGGTACTTTAACACTGGCGGCCTTTTCCCATTGTCTCTCATGACTTTGGCCGCTTTGTTCATCGGGTATCATTTGATCAGAGGCATTGGCGGTGCGGATATGCCAGTGGTCGTATCCATGCTCAACAGCTATTCAGGCTGGGCCGCAGCTGCGATTGGTTTCTCACTTGGGAACGATTTGATGATCGTTGTTGGTGCGCTGGTAGGGTCCTCTGGTGCAATCCTTTCGTTCATCATGTGTAAAGCGATGAACCGATCCTTTGTTTCTGTAATCTTGGGTGGCTTTGGTGGCCCTGCGGGTGAGCAGATGGCGGTTGAGGGCGAACAAGTCGCCATCGACACGGACGGTGTTGCTGCGGCTTTGAATGAAGCGGATAGCGTTATCCTGATCCCAGGTTACGGTATGGCAGTTGCGCAAGCGCAAGCAGCGGTAGCCGAGCTGGTGCGCAAACTGCGTGCGCAGGGCAAGACGGTTCGCTTTGCAATCCACCCTGTTGCGGGTCGTTTACCCGGTCATATGAACGTGCTCTTGGCGGAAGCCAAAGTGCCTTATGACATCGTTTTGGAAATGGATGAGATCAACGACGACTTCCCATCCACGGACGTCGCTATCGTGATCGGATCCAATGACATCGTGAATCCTGCGGCGCAGGATGATCCAAACTCTCCCATCGCGGGTATGCCAGTGCTTGAGTGCTGGAAAGCCAAGCAGGTGTTCGTCTCCAAACGTGGTCAAGGTACGGGTTATTCCGGCATCGAAAACCCGCTATTCTATAAGGAGAACACGCGCATGTATTACGGTGATGCAAAAGAAAGCCTGAACAAGCTTTTGCCGATGATAGATTGAGTGGGAGTGAACACAATGCTCAGGAAGACTAATGCTGGCGTCGTTGTACGAGTCCTCGAAAGTGGGGTTTGGAATCTGGAAAGCGATTTGCAAAAGCAAGGTGTCGTCGTGAAATCAGCGCGATACAATGCTTCTGAGGCGGCATTGCTGCAAGCCTCGCTTTCCAAAAGCGAGGGGGTGCTTAGTCAAACAGGAGCGCTTGTTGTAAACACGGGAAAATACACGGGGCGCTCACCTGAAGATAAGCACATCGTAGAAGAGCCAAGCACCAAGGACGATATCTGGTGGGAGGGCAATCGCAAGATGTCGCCCGTTTCATTTGAGTGCCTTAAGTCCGATATGCTGAAGCACATATCTAACCTCGACGTTGAGGTGCAAGATTTGGTCTGCGGCTCGGTCAAAGAGCATTCTGTCAACGTGCGTTTAGTTGCACAATTATCTTGGCATGCTTTGTTTTTGCGCAACCTGATGCGTCGTCCAAGCACGGATGAAATTTCACAGTATGCGCCTGAGTATACGATCATTAATACGCCGAGTTTTTTGGCTGATCCCGAACGTCATGGCTGCCGATCCGAAACAGTTATCGCGGTAAGCTTTGAGCAGAAACTTGTGCTGATTGCGGGTACGGAATACTCGGGTGAGAACAAAAAATCTGCCTTCACGATCCTCAACCACTTGTATCCTGAACGCGGGATTTTGCCGATGCACTGCTCGGCCAATCATGCTCTGGGCGAACCCGCGAATACCGCAGTGTTCTTCGGTCTGTCAGGTACTGGCAAGACAACCCTTTCAGCCGACCCTGATCGTACGTTGATTGGCGATGATGAACATGGGTGGTACGATGATGGCGTCTTTAATTTTGAGGGCGGTTGTTATGCTAAAACCATTCGTCTGTCAGAGCAGGCAGAGCCGGAAATCTGGAACGCTGTCCACGCTTTTGGAACGGTCTTGGAGAATGTCGTAATCGACCCCAATACACGTGACTTGGACCTAAATGACGCCTCGATAACTGAGAACACGCGCGCTGCTTACTCTTTGACAGCGCTTAAAGGCGCGAGTGCAACTTCGCGTGGTGGGGTTCCTAAGAACGTCTTTCTACTGACCTGTGATGCATTTGGGGTTACACCGCCGATTGCCCGCTTAACCCCTGAAGAAGCCCGAGCGCTGTTCTTGCTGGGCTTCACGTCCAAAGTGTCGGGGACGGAAAGAGGCGTGACAACGCCAACGCCAACCTTCTCTACCTGTTTTGGCGCACCGTTTCTGACACGAAAGCCGGAAGTATACGGTGATCTTTTTGCTGAAAAACTATCTGCCAGCGGTGCAAAAGTATGGCTTATCAATACGGGCTGGACGGGTGGTGACTATCTCTCTGGAAGTAGAACACCGATATATGTGTCGCGTGCCCTTTTACGCGCTGCGATTGCTGGAAAGTTCGATGATGTGGACTACATTAAAGACGAGGTTTGGGGGGTGGACGTGCCCCTATCTGGACCGCAAGAAACAAATGAATATCTCCATCCGTTGAAAACGTGGGGCGATGAAAACAAATTTTGGACCTCTGCACAAAACCTCCACAGTCAACTGGAGCCCAAATTGGTTGAATTGGGGCTTTCGGACGTCATTGGAACCTCAGTTGCGCAACGCAAATAAGATGGGTTTGTTGAGCCGAACTAGAAAAAGGTGAAATAATGAAGCACATTGTATATGTCAGCCGAGCGGCAAAACCGTTTTCAAGTGACGAACTTTCTGGCCTGATGAAACATAGCCGCACGCGCAATTCAGCCGATGAGATCACTGGCCTGTTAGTCTATCGGTATAACGACGATTTTAAGCGTGGCAACTTCCTTCAAGTACTTGAAGGGAACGAAGAGGCGCTGGATGATGTATGGCGTAGAATTTCAGGCGACCCCCGCCATCACACAATCATTGTACTGGAAGAGGGCGAAAGCGACGCGCGCATGTTCGGCGACTGGTCGATGGGTTTTCGTAATGTAGATGCCGGCGACTTGGCGCATATTACCGGATTTTCTGAACTTGGAAGCGACGCGTTTTGGGAGGATGCTAAAAAGCAAGCCCTGCCAGATGCGCTCTCCACACTTCGCAGTTTTTATGATGGGGTTTGAGCACGCTCCGGATAGTGCGATCCATTAGATGCTGAAGCAAGCCATCCCGCTTGATCTTGCGCCGTTGTATGCTGCCTTGGACAGTAAGGAGAACAGCGTTTTAGCAATCATCGTTGGTGTTGAGGGGCCTTCTTATCGCCCTATCGGAGCGATGATGGTCTTTTTTAAGACGGATGCCTCAGTCGGCTCACTGTCTTCGGGATGCATTGAAGCAGATATCAAACTGCATGCGCTTGATTGTCTTAAGACGGGGGCACCGCGTATTGTGCGGTATGGTCGCGGCTCGCCTTATCTCGATATTGTTTTACCCTGCGGGGGTGGTTTGCAGATTTTGTTGATCCCCAATCCTTGCCGAAGTACCATTCGTCAAATTCTAAACACAAGTATTTCTGAACGCTCGACATGTTCGTTTGAAATTCACACAGATACTGGCGAAATGCGCCTTAGTGACCATAATAAGTGCGGGCTCTTTGGATCGATATTTTGGGCGAAGATCGTTCCAGATTTACGGTTTCTTGTGTTCGGTAAAGGACCGGAAGCGGTCGCCTTCACGGCGCTAAGCCAATCGGCAGGGTATGAAACGACTCTGTTGTCACCAGACCCATCCACTTTGGATTCTGCGCGAAAGCTCTCAAGCAAAACAATTGAGATGACCAAAGCGGGTATTCCGCCTTCAGTGAGTGCGGATTTTAGAACGGCAATCGTTTTGTTTTTCCATGACCATGATTGGGAACCTCCCATTCTGCGTGATGCTCTGGCAACGCCAGTGTTTTATATTGGCGCGCAAGGCAGTCAACGCGCGCGCGATAATCGGCTCGTGGTGCTTGATGGAATGGGTATTGATGCTCGCGATTTAGAGCGTGTTCATGGGCCAATTGGCCTGATAAATTCTGCGAGGGACGCTAGGACGCTAGCGGTTTCAGTGCTTGCAGAGGTTGTTGCAGAAGGAAATCGGTTATAAATTTGACTGGTAGGTGAAGGGTCATTTTCTTCATGATTGACCTTCATGGTTTCGAAAGGTGGGTACTAAGCAACAGAATAGGCCGTCAGTGACCTTCGACGCAGAATGATAGCCAAGCAATGCGAACACGAGAATTGTTCGTTCACGTATGCCGTAGCCAGTCTCCATTGCTGCAGTAAATGCTATCAAAGGAGTGGCATCAAACCGCGACAAGTCCAGATCTTGCATTATCATACCCCAGCAGAGAAATTTGAAGCCTGTGTTGCAGCGACCCGTTGAAACCGCAGGACAAACCGGCCTTATGCAGATGCAGCTATTGCTTACACAGCATTTACTCGCAGTCGCGGCGAGGAATATTTGGTAGCGCAGCATTTTCGCCAAAGCAGCCGTTCAAGCCGATCAAGTGCGCAGGATCTAAAACTGACCATTCGCTGCACAGTGCAAGAATTCACATATAGCAGGACAAAGTGTGCATTCGCTGTAGTTGCACCAATGGCAGCTTCCACGAAATCAAGCTTGCGCTGCAGGCGTGGCCTTTATGGTTCTGACTGCCGTCTGCAGGATTGCACGTAGCTCAGATTTTAGCACGCCGCCGAAGGCAAGCCGCAACGCCTGTGGTTTGGTAGCAGTTGTTGCGAACGGTTCACCGTTTATGTCAACGTACTTAGTGGCGACTTTTCAGTTCGAGCGCGCGCTGCGGATAGCATAGAGGGCGGAAAAATTTGCCTCGATCTAGATCTGCTTGTTACTTCAACTGCCGTTAGTCCTTTCCTCCCGATCAACGGAGCCGAAGTGGGTTGCTAAGCCCATTTTCACGCCAACGCCTGATCATTAAAGGGCGTTGCAAAGTCGCAGACCGCGCTACCAGCTGGCTGAGATGTATTGGGTTTCCATAAACTCCAGCATGCCCTCGTGCCCGCCTTCTCGGCCAAGGCCTGATTGCTTGGTGCCGCCAAATGGTGCTGCTGGATCTGACACGAGACCGCGGTTCAGGCCGACCATGCCATAGTCCAATCGTTCGCAAACCTGCATGGCGCGCTTCATGTCCTCAGAGAACACATAGGCCACCAAACCGTATTCGGTGTCATTGGCGCGACGAATGACGTCTTCTTGATTGGTGAATGTTTGGATCGCCGCAACAGGCCCAAAGATTTCATCGGCCACGCAGTCAGCTGTTTCAGGCACGTTTGACAGAACCGTTGGTGGGTAGAAGTACCCTTTGCCGTTTGGCACTGTGCCGCCCAATTCGACTTTTGCGCCTTTGCTCGTAGCATCTTTTACGAAAGCTGCCACCTTGTCGCGGGTGTCGGCATTGACCAGTGGCCCAACGTCTACGGTCGGATCGGTGCCGTCACCCATTTTCAAAGCCGCCATTGCTGCGCAGAATTTCAATGTAAATGCTTGGGCCACATCTTCGTGTACGTAGATACGATTTGCAGCGGTACAGGCTTCGCCCAAGTTACGCATTTTTGCGAGCATTGCGCCCTCAACAGCCACATCAAGGTCGGCGTCTTCAAACACGATTAATGGTGCGTTACCGCCCAACTCCATTGCAGGTTTCAACACTTGGTCGGCCGCAGAACGCAATAATTTTCGGCCCACACCAGTTGATCCAGTAAAGCTCACAACGCGCACGCGCGGGTCGTGCAGCATATGATCGACCAATGCGCCAGTACGCCGCGACGGCAGAACGTTGACGAGACCTTTGGGAACACCCGCTTCTGCCAGCAGAGGCATGAGTGCAAGCATCGTTAGGGGTGTTTCTGACGCGGGCTTAATGATCACTGCACAACCAGCGGCCAAAGCGGGAGCAATTTTGCGGGTGCCCATTGCAGCGGGATAATTCCACGGCGTAATGAGAACACCGATGCCAGCTGGCTTGTGCTGCACAATGATCCGTGCGCCAGATGAGGGGGCATGTGTGATCATCCCGTCTGCCCGCACCGCTTCCTCGGAGAACCATCGAAAGAACTCGGCGGCGTAGGTTGCCTCGCCTATTGCATCTGCGCGTGCCTTGCCGTTTTCAAGCGTGATCAGATGCGCGAATTCAGGAAGCCGCGCGGTCATCAATTCCCATGCTTTGCGTAGTACTTCGGAGCGGTGTCGCGGGGTTTTTGCCGCCCACAGTTGCATCGCAGCCTCGGCCGCGTCGAGGGCAGCATCGGCATCGGCAAGCTCGGCGGAAGCCACTGATGTAAGTACTTCCTCTGTCGCGGGGTTGGTTACGTCAAAGCGCACTTTATCCGCGCCTTCAACCCAAGCGCCGTTGATGTAAAGGTTGGTATGTTCCATGTCTATTTTCCTAAACGAGGTGGTGCAGCGGATCAGCAAGACGTCGCGCAAGACCCGAGATAAAGGCGATTGCTTGCGCGTTGCTCATTTGGTCGCTGCCAAATTCAAAAGTGATCAAATAGCTATCGCCATCTGCACCAATACTAAGTGTCGGTAGCGCTGTATCGCCCAACCGCAATGAGGTCAGGAAGCTAGCGCTTAGGTCGTGTAAGACGAATGTTGCGTCTTCATCGGTTTCTGGAGCAGGTACCGATAGTCGCGTAAAATCCGCATTGCGCAGGTAGGTGTCTTCGCCGTCAGGGTCAGAGAGCTGCACGACGATTGTAGGTGCCTCGGTGGCCACTCGCCACGCGCTGGAGGCGAAGCTTGTGAACATTGCTGTCGGCGTCACGGTGATCGCTCCGTCAGCTTTCATCCAATCCATGAAATCGCGCGACCCTGCTTGCTTGCATCGTGCTGTGATCTGTTTGGTTGCAGCCATGACGACGGTCTGTGCAGAGCTTGCGGGTAAGTCCCTGAGCGTCTTTAGGTCGGACACATGGTAAGGCATTGCCGTCCCGGTTGCCACGAGTTGCCCAAGGTCAAGCCCGTCTTCTGCTGCTAAGCGGCGTGCCTTAGGGGACGCGAGAATGCGGCCGCCTTCGAGTGCTGCCGCAGTGGAAGGTGTGGACGACATTGCCACCACTGTGGGCATTGTTTCGGGGGTAGGTGCTTGCTCTGGTTCCACCTTGGTGACAGGTGTTGCAACCGCATTGTCTGCCGTTGCACTGATCATCGCAATGGTTTTCCCCACCGGCACGTCATCGCCGTCTGAGGCGCTGACGTGTGTCAAAAAACCGTCGGCTTGCGCCTCTACTTCCATGACTGATTTATCAGTTTCAACCTCAAAGAGCAGATCGCCGGTTGCCACTGAATCACCGGGTGCTTTGAGCCACTTCACCAATTTTCCGGTGTCCTGGGCCATTCCAAGTGCGGGCATGATGACCTCAGACATGATACATCTCCCCCGCCATCAATTTGCGCGCCGTTTCAGCGACACCTTCGGGCGTGGGCACTGTGATGTCCTCGAGTGCGGGCGAGAACGGGATTGGCACGTCCATCGCACCCATGCGAATGACGGGGCCGTCGAGGTGATAAAACGATTGTTCCATAAGCCGTGACGCAATTTCGGAGGTGACACCAAACGATTGATGTCCTTCGTCGATGACGATGCAGCGACTGGTTTTACGTACCGACGCGTTAATCGTGTCCATGTCTAGCGGAACGATTGTGCGTGGATCGATGACCTCGGCGCTAATGCCTTCTGCGGCCAGAATTTCTGCGGCTTTCTCGGCAACTTGCACCATTGACGATGTACCGACGAGCGTTATGTCCGACCCTTCGCGTTTCACATTCGCCACACCAAAAGGGATCAGAAATTCCTCTTCGGGCACGTCGGCCTTGTCTTGATACATCAGCTTGTCTTCAAAAATCACGACCGGATTGTTGTCGCGGATCGCAGTTTTGAGCAGACCTTTTGCCTCATACGCGGACGACGGCATCGCGACCTTGAGACCGGGAATATGGGCGACAATCGCGTGCAAAGATTGGCTATGTTGCGCCGCAGATCTGCGCGTGGCCCCCATGTTTGTGCGCAGTACCAACGGCACGTTCAATTTACCGCCCGACATGTAATGGGTTTTAGCCGCTTGGTTGCAGAGCTGATCCATGATGAGAAAAATGAAGTCCCCGAACATGAGGTCCACAATTGGACGGCTACCGGTCATCGCGGCGCCCACAGCGATCCCCATAAATCCAGGTTCTGAAATGGGTGTATCAATCACGCGGTCGGTGCCGAACTCTTCGACCAATCCGGCAGTTATTTTGAACGGCGTACCTGCCTCGGCAACATCTTCGCCAATTAAAAAGATCGTCTCGTCACGGCGCATTTCTTCTGCAATGGCCTCGTTGACGGCGGTGGAGAGGGTTATCTGTCGCATTACGGTGTCTCCGCGAAGACGTGCATGTCGACTTCGCTCTGATCTGGGTATTTCGCGTCAAGCGCATAGGCGACTGCCTCGGCTGCATCCGCTTTGATTTCGGCTTTGATTTCGTCAAGATCGGTTTGATCAACGACCCCTTCAGTGGTCAACCATTTCCCGAAGTTCGTAATTGGGTCACGGCCTTCGTGCCACGTTTTTTCTTCAGCTTTGGGTCGGTAATATTCACGGTTAATGTCACCGACGTGGTGGCCGTGATAGCGGTAAGTCTCCAGCTCGATGAAGAATGGCCCTTCGCCTTTGCGGCAACGTGCAACGAGTGTTTGCGCCAATTCGTTCACGGCCAAAACGTCTTGACCGTCCACTTTGAACGCTTCTATGCCGAATGCCTCTGCGCGACCCGTGATCGACCCCGCTGCAATTTCGTCGGTACGGGTGTATTCCGAGTAGCCGTTGTTTTCGCAGGCATAAATAACGGGTAACGACCAAAGAGCTGCCATGTTCATGACCTCGTACATGAGGCCCTGTGCGGTCGCTCCGTCGCCAAAAAAGCAGACGGTGACATCGTCACTGCCTTGTCGTTTGGCCGAGAGCGCCGATCCGGTGGCGATACCCATTGAACCGCCAACAATGGCATTGGCCCCGAGGTTTCCGTTGGACTGGTCAGCGATATGCATTGAGCCACCTTTGCCGCGGCAGTAGCCTTCTTCTTTTCCCAGCAGCTCGCAGAACATCTGTTTGAAGTCGGCACCTTTGGCAACGCAGTGCCCGTGCCCACGGTGGGTAGAGGTAATCTTGTCAGTCACCTTGAGTGCTTCGCAGATGCCTACAGCTACGGCCTCTTCGCCGGAATACATATGTGTAAGGCCAGGCATTTTGGCAGAGAGATACAGCTGGTTTGCCTGATCCTCAAAGCTGCGGATACGGACCATTTGGCGGTACATTTGCAGATATTCTTCGGTGTTCGTTTTGGCGTCTGTCATGGTATTTTGTCCAAAAAATGTGCCCGTCCCAATGGTTGTTGGGACGGGCAGTTCAGGGAGATTAGTAGCGGTTCGCAATCGGCAACTCTTCGGCGGGGAACAGACTGATGACTTCGCAACCTGTGTCTGTTACGACCACTTCTTCTTCGATCCGCGCCGCTGAATACCCATCAGAGGCCGGGCAATATGTCTCTAACGCAAAGACCATGCCAGTTTTGATTTCCATCGGGTTCTCGAAGCTGACTGCGCGGCTAATGATTGGTCGCTCATGCAGTGCAAGACCAAGGCCATGTCCGAATTGCAAACCAAAGGCTGACAACTCGTCTGGGAAACCAAGGCTTTGGGCTGTCGGCCACACCGCGGCCACCTTGTCGGTCGTCACACCCGGCTTAATCAAAGAAATCGCCGCATCGAGCCAATGGCGCGCCTTTTCATAGGCGTCACGCTGTGAGGGTGTTGATTTTCCAATGTTAAATGTTCGGTAGTAGCAAGTTCTATACCCTTGATAAGACTGCAAGATATCAAAGAACGCCTGATCACCAGGACGAAACAATCTGTCGGTGAAGTTGTGCGGATGTGGGTTGCACCGCTCACCTGACACCGCGTTGATCGCCTCGACATCGTCTGAGCCCATCTCGTAAAGCATCTTGTTAGACATTGCGACGATATCGTTCTCGCGAATGCCCGGCTTTAGCTCTTCATAGATCATGTGGTAAACGCCATCGACCATGGCTGCGGCTTGGGTCAAAAGCTGGATTTCGTCCCAGTTTTTAATTTCGCGAGCCGACAACATGATTTGCTGGCCGTCAACCACGTTCAGGCCTGCCTCTTGCAGCGCATGGAACATTGCAGTTTCGGCATAGTCGACCCCAACTGGCATGCCTTTCATGCCTGCGTCTTCAATGAGGCCAGCAATCTCTTCGGCGTATTTTTTCATTAGCCCAAAGCTCGGTGGAATTGTTCCACGCATGCCCACAACGCCTGCACGGCAATGGTCTGGGACCAGCCAGTCAGAGTGTTTCTTGTGGTGCATGGCCGCAGAGCCAAAGTCCCAAACGTAAGGTGCATCATCGCCGGTCAACAGACAGAAACGGCACATCTTATCGCGCTCCCACTCGCCGATTTTTGTGGCCGAGACGTAGCGGATATTGTTCACGTCAAACAACAAGAGTGTGCCGCAATCGGATGCCTTCAACGCCTCACGTGTGCGGCCCAAGCGGTAGCGACGCAGGCGGTCATGATCCACACGTTTCTCGAAATCAACAGACGTATGACCCCACGCGGGGATTTTTCCCTCCCAACGCCAATTGGGCTCGATATCCTGTGGGGTAAGTAGGTTTGGCATAAGCGCCGAAGCTGGACGATCTGACATAAGTCTCTCCTTCGGGGAAACCCCCGTTAATTCAAATTATTGGATTGAAGCTGTGGCTACTGGATGCACCAGCCGCCATCGATGTGGATCATTTGTCCTGTCATGTAGTCGCTGTCATCTGACGCGAGGAATGACGCGGTGCCGACGATGTCTTTTGGGTAAGACACCTTTTTGATCTGCAAGGCATCTCGCACGATGTCCTCATAGGCTTGGCCTTCTTTTTCTTTAAAGCCAATATCGACGAGGTCCTTGTCCAGCTGTTCCCACAGCGGGGTCACAACGACGCCGGGCGCATAGCCATTCACGGTGATATTATGCTCTGATAATCCGATCGCCCCGCAATGTGTCAGAGCCAAGCAGCCATATTTTGACGTGCAGTAAACTGTCACGTCGACAAGCGGTTTGCGCGACGCGATTGAGCCCACATTGATCAGCTTATAGGGGTGATTTTCCATCGGACCCTGCGCGATCATCTGGCGTGCCGTTTCTTGCATACCTAGCCACATCGCCTTGGTGTTGACGTTCATGATCATGTCCCAATTGTCTTCGTCGATATCCATGAAGAAACGGGGTTTATTGAGACCTGCATTAAACAGACCGATGTTGATAGATCCAAACGCGGCAACCGTCGCGGCCACTGCCGCCGCATTGTCTTCACGCTTTGTGACGTCCATTTTGATCGCAATGGCTTGGCCATTGCCTGCCGCGTTGATGCGATCAGCGACCTGTTGCGCCTGATCAAAATCCAAATCGCCAATACACACATCGGCGCCTTGGGATGCAAAGCTCTCTGCGTTTGCTTCGCCCATACCGCGTGCGGCACCGGTGATCAGAATATTTTTACCTTTAAGGCGATTGGGGTCCATGGTGTCCTCCCTTAGGATCCGTGTTTTAATATGATTTCGGCGCGGTCTTGCGCCTTTCTCAGGGCTTCGCGCGGGGACGTGATCCCGCGCAACATGTCGTGCATTTCTTGACCGCAAACCGTGATGATGTCCGAGATTTGCGGAATTGGCGGGCGCGGCCAGAATTGCAACTCGTCGCGCCAAGACATGCCGTCAACGGCCTCGAAGATTGTCGATATGCGGCGAACTTCGGGGTCCGCACCAACAGAGTATCGCGGGCTGGTACGGCTGCCACTTTGCACATAAAGCTTTTGTGCCTCGGGCGATGTAAACGCGATGAGCGCTTCGGCCGCTGCCGCGCGGCGCTCCTCTGGAAGGTTCGCAGGGATACCCAAAACATAGCCACCAACGGGGGCAATTTGTGCGCCAAACTTGCCCGCTGGGTGCGGCAAATATCCGGTCTGCCCATGCGCAGGCGAGCTTTCGTCGAGTTCGAAATATGGCGCGAGCAAAGTATACCCATAGGCCATAGCCACCTTGCCAGCCGCGTAGGGGCGAACCCGCTCAAACCACGACATTGAGAGAATATCCGGTGGTGAGAAGTCCAACAACGCCTTCAGATATTCAGCGGCTTCCAGTGCCGCTGGGGTATCAATGGTTGGCACTAAGTCGGTTCGGTTGGCCACGTCTGCATCAAATCCTCCGGCAATCGCATCGAGGTTCAGAACAGGTTGCCCGCAAGCCGCGCAGGCCATCATAAATTCGTGCCCTAGTGCCGTGCCACGTGCGGCGTTCCATGCCACGCCGTAACGGCCACGCCGCGGATCATGCAGCAATTCGGCAGCGCGAAGAACCTCATCTGTCGTGCTTGGCGGCTCAATGCCTGCTTCTGCGAACCAGTCTTTACGGTAAAATAGTAGCTCGGGGGTCGTCTGGCTGGGAACACCGTAGGGACGACCGCCCCAATGCGCTCCTTGCCAGCCTGCGGTATGAAAGTCACTGGGGTCCAAGCGGTTTGTGTCGAGCACATCATCAAGCGGCAGCAGGATGTTCTTTTCCGCAAACTCGCCGATCCAAGGGAGATCAACGGCGATGATGTCATATCGGCTCGCTTTACGCTCTGCGTTGCGAAGCACCTCTTCGTGCAGGCGATCAATAGAAAATGCTCGCTGATTGATTTTAACCCCGACAACTTGTTCAAACTGACGCTTTAAGTTCTCCATGACCATAAAGGTCGGATCACCGTGGACTAAAATACGCAGTCCACCTGCGAGTGCGAGTGGTTTTGTGAGAACCTGTGGCGGCTTAATTGACTGGGCGGACATATAAGAGCCGCCAAAGTAATAGTCGCCGCCAGAGGCTGCCCCCAAATGCTGCCCCGCAAGCCGCACGATCCGATCTGCAAATTGCCCCCAATTATCAAGAAGCGCTAAACTCGGATGTAGTGAAAAAGTTTTGCCCGATTTTGTACGTGGGCGCTGTTCTATCAGCCCTGATGCAACCATTTCTTCCATCTTGCGCCGCCCTGTTGCGTAGGGGACATCGGAGGCTGCAATCAGAGTTGATGCCGTAACAAGCCGCCCATCCGTATGGCTGCGGATCAGGAAAATCGTCATGTTAAGGAAAGGATTTGATGAAGACATGGACAGCGCTGATTCCAGCTCGCCGTTGAAGGCTTGCAGGAAGTTCAATACATCAACGTCACTCGCACCTGCATCGGCCTGATCGACCGTCTCATGCGCGTTAGAGGTAGCTGTTTTTAGAATGTCCTGCATCAGCACAGATCGCTGTCCATCTCTTGTTGAAGGGGTTTCGGGGCGGTTGCGAGAATCGCTCATCTCGATATTCCTTTTAAAATGTCCAAATTGCCTGCGTTAGTGTATGGGCAAGAAGTCCAAAATGAATAACGATAAGTTCAATATGGATATTTTTGTGGGGGGAGGTTTTCGTGGCTTTGCCGAGTATCGACGAGCTATCAGGCAGGACCGAGTCGCAGAGGAGTGTGGCGGTTTCCTGTCATTCAAGTTCAGTTCTATGGGAGGAAACCAAAATGAACATGACACTCAAGACCCTGATCACAGGTACGACTGCTGCAGCCGCATTGGCAGTTGGCGGCGCTGCTTTCGCTGAAGGCACTATCAAAATTGGTATCACGCAAAACAACGTCGGCGTCGACAGCTATCAGACGACATATGAAAAGTCGTTTATCGCAGCCGCTGAGGCCAATGCGGACGTCGAAGCTGTTGTGCTGGACGCAGGCGGCGATGTTGCTCGCCAAATCGCACAAGTGCAGGATTTGATCCAGCAAGAGGTCGATGCAATCATCATCTGGCCAACAAACGGCGAAGCTGTAATCCCTGCGGTTCGTGAAGCGTTCAAAGCAGGTATTCCTGTCATCGCGACAAACTCCAACATCGCTGAAGCCGGCTTCGAGTTCATTGCATCGTTCTCTGGTCCAGATAACATCACGCAAGGTTTGCGCTCTGCGGAAATCATGTGCAGCAAATTCACTGACATGGGCATCGAAAATGAAGCACGCGTTGTGCAGATCTCCGGTCAGCCCGGTTATACAACTGCCATTGAGCGCCAAAAGGGCTTTGATGATCGCCTACCAGAAGTTTGCCCGAATGTGACACTAGTTGAAACACAGCCAGGCGACTGGAACCGCGAGAAGTCACAGACTGTTATGGAAGCTTTCCTCGTCAAATATGACGACATCGATGGTGTGTATTCCGGTGATGACAACATGGGCGTTGGCGCATTGAATGCCGCTAAAGCTGCGGGTCGTGAAGGTATCATCTTTGTCGGTGCGACAAACTTTGCGGTTGGTTATGAGGCGATGGAGCGCGGCGAGTATTGGGGGTCCATTTACCAGTCCCCAGTGGACGATGCTGAAGCAGCTTTGAAAACAGCGCTGGATATTTTGGCAGGCGAAGATGTACCATTCTTGAACTACTTTGATACGCCAAAAATCACACAAGACAACCAGGGCAACTACACCAAGCCTGTCTTCTAAACTCTCCCGATGACGGGCGGACCATATTGGTCCGCCCGTCATTTTTACTTATTTGGGGGAGCAGGTCATGGGACGTTTAACAGGGCGATCATGTATCGTCACAGGTGCTGCGCAAGGCATTGGTCGGGCAATTGGTGAAGACCTTTTGGCCAATGGTGCTGATGTCTGTTTTGCCGACATCAATACTGACAAAATCAGCGAGGTTGTACGCGAAAATACACAGTGGGCCGCGTTAAGCGGTGGAAAAGTGATCGGCTGCGGTGTGGACGTAACCAACCGCGATCAGGTCCGCGCAATGATTAAAAAGACAGTCGCTGCCTTTGGCAAGCTTGACGTCAAATTCAACAATGCTGGTGTGAACAAGCCGATGAACTTCCTTGACGTGACCGAGGAAAACTGGAAATTTATTATGGATATCAACGGCCTTGGTGTGCTGATCGGCTGCCAAGAGGCGGCACGGCAAATGATAGCACAAGGCACCGGCGGCAAGATCATCAACACCGCATCGATCGCCAGCAGGCAAGGGTTTGACAATGTCGCCCCCTATTGCGCTTCGAAATTTGCGGTCGTGTCCCTGACACAATCGGCCGCCCGCGACTTAGCTAAACACAACATTACTGTCACGGGATTCGCGCCCGGTGTCGTGGAAACCGAGATGTGGGAAGAGGTCGACCGTGACCTGATGAACATCGGCGCATCACAGCGGCCCGGTCAGGCTATGGAAGAATTTTCGTCCGAGATATTGAAAGGGCGCGTGGCCCAGCCAGCTGATATCATTGGTACAACTACATACCTCGCATCCGCTGACAGCGACTACATGACGGGGCAAATCGTAATGATTGATGGAGGGATGACACTTGTCTGAACTAACAATTTTGCAGGATAGCGCGGATCGCCGCAAGGCAATCGTCGCGCTGTTTGCACGTAACGGAATTCTCATCGCCTTCGCTGTGTTCATGATCGGCTTTACGTTGGCAAACGAGCGGTTTCTCAGCCTCGACAACGTGCTGGGTGTGGTCCGGTCGTCGGCCATTCTTGGGTGCATTGCGCTTGGGGTCACCTTCGTGGTCATCAGCGGAAACCTTGATCTATCGGTCGGGTCGATGATGTCATTTTCGACCATTGTCGTTCTGGATTTACACGACAAAATAGGTCCAGCTCTTGCGATCCCTGTGATGTTTGCAATGACAATGGCGTTGGGGGCGTTGATCGGATTTCTTGTCGGGTACCTGAAGCTCAATTCGTTGATTGTTACGCTCGGAATGCTGTCGGCGATCCATGGCCTTACGCTGACATACTCTGGCGGCAAGAACATGGACATCGCGGTTAAAGAGGGCACATGGTTTTCAGTTTTCGGACAGGGGACTGTTTTTGGCCTTCCTGTTCCCGTCATTATCTTTGTGACTTTGGCGCTGATCCTCGGAGTATTCTTGGCACGCACCGCATTCGGGCGCAAAGTATATGCGGTCGGCGGCAACGGTGTCGCAGCGACGTTCTCGGGTATTCCGCGCGCACGCGTGGTGTTTCTTACTTATGTCATCTCATCGTTTTGTGTGGCGATGGCTGGATTGCTTCAAGCCAGCCGCTCACTGGGTAGTCAAAACACGGTTGGACAAGGTCTGGAACTGGACGTTCTGGCAGCGGTCATCCTTGGGGGTGCGTCACTATTGGGCGGGTCAGGCACAGTTTTTAAAACAGTTATCGGCGTCCTCATTTTGGGCTTCATCACGAACGGGCTTCTGCTCGTTGGATTGCAATTTTACGTCCAATACGTCGTGACTTGGGTGATTATCATCCTTGCCGTCTGGTTGGATGTTGCCGCAAAACGTGGCCGTCTTTGGTCACCTATTGCGTGAGGGGTTGGATATGAAAAACGAAAACATCAAATTATTCATGGCAAAGGGCGCAATCTGGGGCTTTATCATCCTTGAATTGATCTTCTTTTCTGTCGCGGGCGAATTCTTTTCGCTGTCCGACAAGGCATTCATGGACTGGGACAACATGCTTTTGTTGTTCAAGCAATCCGCGCCGATTGGCATCATCGCACTTGGCATGACGATCATCATGATCAACGGCAACATCGACCTTTCGGTCGGGGCCACGTTTGCACTTTGTGCGGTCGTGATGCTCGATAGCATGACATGGCCGATCTTTGCGGGCTTAGGCAATTGGGTCATTCCGATCGCTTGGGCGCTTGCGTTGATCACTGGCATGGTGCTGGGCCTAATCAACGGATTGATCGTGTGGAAAACAGGTGTGGACGCGTTCATCGTTACGCTTGGATCAATGCTCGGCTTTCGCGGATTGGTGTTCATGTATAACGGTGAAAACCCGACCTCACACTTGAATTGGACGCTCGTTGATATGGCCGAGGCCGATATTTTGGGCGTAGAAACACCAACCATAATCTTCGTTGTTTGCACCGTGTTGATTTGGCTCCTGATGACCCGCACCGTGCACGGTCGAAACGCTTATGCCGTCGGGGATAATCGCGAGGCAGCTGTCAACGCGGGCATCCGCGTTGGTCCACATATGGTCTGGAACTTTGTGTTGATCGGGTTCTTGGCGGCCCTGTCGTCAGTGGTTTTCTATTCATCAAGCGGTTCGGTTAACCCCAATGACGGTACGCTGTACGAACTTTGGGTGATCACAGCCGTGGTGCTTGGCGGGACCAAATTGGTCGGCGGCAGTGGATCGGTTATTTCCACCTTTGGTGGCGTCATCGCGATCCAATTACTACGCAAGGGGCTTGGCCACATCGGCGCAGACACGGCGATGGTTAATCTCGTGATCGGCCTGATCCTGATCGCAGTGCTGTTCCTAGACCAACAGCTAAACCGTAAAGGCAAAGAGGAGTTGAAAGTATGAGTACCCCAGCACTTCGCCTAGAAAACATTGTTAAAACGTTTCCGGGTGTGCGCGCCTTGGATGGCGTTTCCTTTGAAGTCATGCCCGGTGAAGTTCACGCGCTCCTTGGTGAAAATGGTGCTGGAAAGTCGACATTGATGAAGGTGTTGGGCGGTATCTATCAACCCAACGAGGGCCAAATCTATATTGAAGAACAAGCCTCCAAAATGGCCTCGCCCTTGGACGCAAAATCCAAAGGTGTTGTGTTTATTCATCAAGAACTAAGCCTCGCGGACGAGTTGACGGTCGCCGAGAATATCTACTTGGGCGAGCTGCCGCGCAAGAGTTTTGGACGTGTAGATTGGGCGACGCTATATGCGAATTCCGCAGCTATCCTGAAGCGGCTGAACTGTGGGTTTACCCCTCAAACGCGCGTTGGCAGCCTGTCGATTGCCAACAAGCAAATGGTCGAAATCGCACGTGCGCTGACGGTTGAGGCCAAGGCTGTCATTTTTGATGAACCAACCGCCTCGCTGACCGACGCCGAGAAGGTCGTCCTGTTTGACATTATCACGGACCTGCGCGGCCAAGGTGTCGGGATCGTCTATATCTCGCACCGGATGGACGAGATTTTCACGATATCTGACCGGATTTCAGTGCTGCGCGATGGATCATACCGTGGGTCTCTGATTACGGCGGACACCAACGAGGACGAGGTCACTCAGCTAATGATTGGGCGCAGCCTTGATTTGACTCACGCCATTGTTCCAAATGAATTGGGCGACGTGGCACTAAGTGTTGAGGGCTTGTCGTGTGGGTCTCTATTTCAAGATGTGAGTTTTCAGGTGCGCGCAGGCGAAGTCGTCGGTTTCTATGGCCTCGTTGGTGCTGGCCGGACCGAAATCGCGGAAACACTTTTTGGACTGCGCAGCGCCACGGCGGGAACGGTCAAAATTTCGGGTGAAGACGTGCAGGTCAATTCGCCAATTGATGCCATATCCCAAGGCATTTCATTGGTGCCGGAGGATCGTAAGCAACAAGGCCTCGTGCTTGGCATGAATTGTCGCGACAACATGACATTGCCGCAGGTCGCAGAGCTGACCAACGGTCCGTTTGTCTCACATGCCAAAGAGGTTGATATCTATAATGTTTACCACGAAAAACTTGAAATCAAGACCCCAAGCTGGAAGCAGCTGGCGGGAAATTTGTCAGGCGGGAACCAACAAAAGATTGTCATAGGCAAATGGCTGTCTATGGCACCTAAGGTACTTATCGTCGATGAGCCAACCCGAGGCATCGATGTTGGTTCAAAGTCCGAGATTCACAAGCTAATCCGTGACCTAGCCGCCCAAGGTTATGCAATTATCGTAATCAGTTCCGAAATGCCGGAAGTCCTACGTGTGTCTGATCGGGTGATCGCCATGTTCCATGGCCGCATCATGCGCGAATTCACCGCCAAAGAAGTCACGGAAGATAATCTCGTGCAGGCCATTTCGGGCATTATCCCTGACAAGGTCGCGTAATGCGGGTGGGCTTTGTTGGACTTGGCCGTATGGGGCAACACATGGCCCGCAACATCGCCGCCGCTGGGTTTGACTTGGTTGTCTGGAACAGGTCTGGTGAGGTGGCAGATCTGCTTGCCTCGCAGATTGGATGCGATGCGGTCGCAACGCCGCGCAACCTTGCGGATCAGGTTGATATCGTGGTCACTATGCTCGCTGATGATGCGGCGTCAGAGATTGTTCATAATGGGCCAGAAGGATTGTTCTACGGACAAAGTGCAACCCACTACATTGAAATGGGCACGATGAGCCCTGAACATGTTGCACGGCTTGCTGGCACCGCCCCCAAGGGTGTCACGGTCATCGACGCCCCTGTATCCGGCGCAACCCAAGCCGCACAAGACGCCCAATTACTGATTATGGCGGGCTGCACTGAGGAAGATGCCGTCCATATCATGCCGCTGCTGATTGCCATGTCGCAGCGGGTGATTTGCTTAGATCATTCTGGCGCAGGTACCGTCATGAAGCTTGCCGTAAACTCCATGATCCACGGGATCAATCAAACACTGGCCGAAGCGATGACCTTGGCGGAGGCTGCGGGGATCGCGCCTGAGCGTGCCTTTGACGTGATTGAAGCATCTGCCGCCTGCGCGCCAATGCTGAAATACCGCCGGCCGCTTTATCTCGACGAGGCGGCACATGATGTCACATTTACCGTGGCTTTGGCGCAAAAAGACATGCGTGTCACTGCTGAGTTGGCGCGCGCGGTCGGTGTGGCCATTCCCCAAGGCGAAGCCACTTTGTCAGTGTTGTCAAAAGCTGCACAAGACGGGTTTGCCGACCGCGATATGGCGGCGATCCTTAACTACATGCGAAAGGGAAATTCATGAAAAAGGCCGCTTTGTTTGTTGGAGGCTGGGAAGGTCACGATCCAAGCGCTTTCGCTGATTGGTGCGCGGATTTGTTGCGCACCGAAGGTTTCACCGTTGATGTCTATGACACGCTTCGACCCTTGGCCGATCCCGATACCCTCACGGATGTTGACCTGATCGTGCCAATTTGGTCTTCGGCGCGTTCTGGTCATAAGATCGAATTCGGCAACATGACGAAGCCCGAGGAAGATGGGTTGTTGCAGCTGATCGCAGCGGGCTGTGGTATTGGTGGCTGGCACGGGCACATGGGTGACGCGTTCCGCGACCGGCCAACCTATCATTTCCTTATTGGCGGACAGTTCGTGGCCCACCCCCCCGGCTGGCCGGACAACCTGATTCCATCCGAAGATTTTGTAGACTATGACGTGACAATTACTGCGCCGGAACATGAGATTGTCACTGGTATCGAAAGCTTTAGGTTGCTGTCTGAACAGTATTATATGTTGGTTGATCCATCAAATGAGGTGCTGGCCACGACCACATTTTCGGGGAAACATTTGTGGTGGATCAATGGCGCGACAATCCCCGTAGTATGGACCCGCAGATGGGATAATGGGCGGGTGTTCTATTGCTCCATCGGGCACAGGTTGGATGACTTAAAAGTCCCACAGGTGACCGAAATTATCCGCCGTGGCCTTGTCTGGGCCGCAAGAAAAGGAAGTAAAAATGACTGACCTGACTATTGTTGCAATTATCACGGTAGACCCATCCAAGGCTGCCAAACTCAAACCACTATTTGCTACTTTAATAGCCAAAACACGCACCGAGGAGGGTTGCATCCGCTACGATCTGCACCGTGACAATCAAGAACCGTCGCGCTTTATGTTCTACGAAACATGGGAAAACCGTGATCTTTGGCAAGCACACATGGCTTCCGAGCATGTAGCCACATTTGGCGAAGCGACAGGCGATATGGTCGTCTCGGCTGAAATCTTTGAGATGTCGAAGGTTTAGTTACTCTCTGCAATGCCGACATTTGCTACGACGCAGAACTTGAGGGATATGGGCGCGCAGCCACCATTGGAACGTTATTGATGCATGACCGGTCTGGGTGGTGAGCCGCCATTCACCCTTCCCAAAATCGGCATATGCAAAACTTATACGAAACCCATACGAAATATCCGCCGCTTTTTCCAATTTTCTTGCCTGACAGGAAACTTTTTTGACTAACAGTCTTGCTTTGGGCGCTGTATGAATCTCAATCAGCGCAACTCAAATTCATAATCACGGGGAAACATCACATGGCCATTCTTTGGAGACATTCTGTTTTCGGACCACGCCACGAAGCATAATCTGCTCTTTTCTATGATTTCTCGATAGAGGATCACGTCCGCGCGGATCATGTGTTGCGAGCGATTGAAAGTGTCATTGATCTGTCCAGCGTTCGGACGCATCTGACTGAGTTTTACCGCTCCACTGGACGGCCCTTGATTGATCCAGAATTGATAATGTGAATGTTGTTGGTGGGATAGGTCATGGCTGCTCAATCAGGACAGCGTTTGTCCGAAGAGGCCCACCTGAACCTTGCCTATCGTTGGTTCTGCAAGATGGATTTGTCTGGTTCAATTCCAGATCATTCGACGTTTTTCAAAAATAGACATGGTCGGTTCTGCGACAGCGATGTCCTGCGCTATGTGTTTGAGGCGGTGGTCGCACAGTGCATTGGGGCAGGCCTAGCTATTGGTCAACGATACGCGGCTAATGCAAACATTATTGCCGCCGACGCTAGTCGTCAAAAGTTGACACCCAAGGCAGATTGGAACCCAGAGGCCATTGATCCTGACAGTGCGCCACGACAGGTTCAGGAGTATCTCGACACACTGGATGATGCTGTCCAAGGGAACCATGGCGCAAGGTGACCCGATCAAACCATGAAAGCTTGCGCGATGTAACCAGCCAACTGGCCCAGACAAAGCAATACAGCGCCTCGCACAAGTTGCGCAAAAAGGTCGAGATGTCCTTTGCGCACCTCAAAAAGCTCGCAAAACCAGCCTTAAACCAAAACCACATTGGAAAAGCGGCGTGACAAAGCCATTTGGCCAACTTTCT
>Ga0209713_10000381_pt1 | contig 24586 bp, 9 predicted proteins | sample ArcOceMetagenome_3_FD_187444 | JGI IMG/M metagenome (GOLD analysis project Ga0209713, IMG submission 187444) | Marine eukaryotic phytoplankton communities from Arctic Ocean - Arctic Ocean- Svalbard ARC20M Metagenome (SPAdes) (version 2) | ecosystem: Environmental > Aquatic > Marine > Oceanic... | reverse complement strand
CCGCTGAGGCTGCGGCGCGCCATCGACGCCGCCGAGCAGGCGGGCGTGGCGCGCGAGGCCGTGCGGGCTGAGTGGACGGCGAAGGCGATCGCGACGGCCGAGGCGAAGCTGACGGAGCTGGCGGAGCTGGCGGAGCATCAGGAGCGCACGGCCGCGAGCAAGGAGCTTGCCACGGCGCAGGAGGCGGTGGGCGGCGGCTGGTTTGGGTTGGGCGGCGGGCAGATCGACGAGAAGCGGCTGATCGCGGCGCTTGAGCGGGCGCGGCGCGGCCACGTGCCGAGTGAGGAGGTGCGCAAAGGCGAGAAGCGGCTCTCGCGCTTCTGGGTGCAGCGCGAGGCAGAGGCGGCCGCCAGGGTGCAGGCGGCGCTGCGCGGCCGCAACACGCGGCTACTCCTCGACGCGCAGAAGGCGGCGAGGGAGCTCGAGCAGCTCAAGGAGGAGGAGACGGCCGCGGCGCTCACGCTCCAGGCGCGGTGGCGCGGCCGGCGCGCGCGGCAGGCGGCGGGTGGCGGCGGCGGCGGTGTGTACGAGGAGGACGAGGACGAGGGCGACGGCGACGAGGGCGACGGCGACGAGGGCGACGACGAGGGCGACGGCGGCGGCGGCGTGGGTGGCGAGCGCGAGTCGCACCGGAAGTCGGTGCGTGAGGTGAAGGTGCGGAAGCTCGTCGCCAGCCGCCTCGGCGCTGGCAGCGCCGTCCGCGACGCCGACGAGCGCGCGGCCGCGCGGATCAAGGCGACGGTCGCCCAGGCCAAGGCGCAGAAGGCGGCGGGCTTCCTCATGCCGGAAGGCGTCTCGGCGGCCGCGGCCTCGACGTCCCAAGCCGCGTCCGCGACTGCGCCTGCGCCTGAGCCTGCGCCCGAGCCAGCACCAGCGCGCGCGCCCGAGCCGGAGGCAGAGCCGGAGCCCGAGCCAGAGCCCGAGCCAGAGCCCGCACCGGCGCCCGCACCGGCGCCACCCGCACCCACATCGCGCCGGAAAGCATCGACGATCGCGACGACGCCGCGGGAGGCGGTGCGCGCGGTGACGGAGGGCGCGCGCGCCAGCATGCGCGACGAGGAGGAGGGCGGCGTCGCGCTCTTCTTTGGCGTGCTGCCCGACTCGCTGCGGCTCGACGGCGACGGCGGTGGCGACGGTGACGACGGCAGCGAGGACGGTTGTAAGGGAGGCGGTGGCGCGGCGCTCGATCTGATGGCGGCGATGGAGGCGGAGCACTGCGCGCGCGCCGACTCGCGCGTCGAGTTCACGACCGCCACCGGCATCACGACGACCGCCGCGCTCGAATGGCAGTACGTGACCGACCCGGTGGCGGGCAAGGAGTACCCGTGCCGCGAGGGCAAGCCGCGCAAGCCGCTGCCCGCGGCGGGCATGGGGCAGCGGCTGCAGCGGATCAACAAGCGCCTCGCCGCCATCCACTGCCCGCCGATGAGCGCCGAGGAGCTGACGGCGACGCGGCTCTACGACGGTCCGATGTTCAAAAAGTACAACGCCGTGCTGCGCGGGCTCGTGCCGTCGTTTGGCGGCGGCCCCTTCCAGCGCTCGCAGTACGAGGAGCTCTGCCACAAGAACCCGTACCGCGCGACGCTCGCCGTGCTCAACACGGGCATCGCCAAGATGACGGCGCTGATGGCGGCCGAGAAGAAGAAGGCCGGCGGCGTGCGCGCGCCGCCGACGGCGGCGGCGGGCGCAGCGGGCCCCGCGATGTCGCGTCGGCCGAGCGCGGCGCTCGCTCGCATTTAGGTCAGCAAATTTTCACTATTCAGGCTATTGAGGCTATTGAGGCGGCGCGTTTGCCAGCGATCACGCAGGGCTAGACTAGGGCGCCCGCGAGTTGGTAGTGCAGGCTAATGGCTATTTGTACGCATGCAGAACTTCTCGAACTTGTAGTTATACGAACGTCACTTTTGAACCCCCTACCCCCTTGTGAAGGGTAGCCCGTTCATGCGCAGCGTTGTCCGTTGTTCGCTCTCCCAACACCGCTGCGCTTGCACGCCCATCCTCCGATCAGTCAATCGCCGACGCCACCTCTCTTTCGCCGCCGCCTTCGACACCACGCTCAACTACAACGCCTCCGAGATCATCCAACTGGCCAACGCCGACCCGCAGGCAGCACGGGCCGCCTTCTGGAAGCCGATGAGCGACTACCGCGCACTCATGTCGCGTCTCGGCGCGCGCCACGCTCAGCTGAGCCAGCGGCAGTTTGCGGTGGCGATGAGCACCGAGACTGCAGAGGAACGACGCAAACGACAGAAGTCGTTCGCGGCCTTCATGGCCAGCCTCTCTGCTGAGCGTGACGCTGAGGCGGTCGCTGCGGAGCGTGCGCGCAAGGGCATGGCCGTCGGCACCTTCCGGCAGCCGACGCGCGTGGCGGTGGCGAGCGCGCGTGGGCTCGACGAGGCGACGCTGGACGAGATGGGCTTTTGTCTCGAGCAGTCTGTCCACGCCAGCTGGGACGAGGATGCCAGCGGCACCTACCAGCGAGACATGGAGGAGCTGGTGCGGCGCCAGACAGGCAGCACGCACGTCTTCTGCAGCCCACGCAAGCTGCGCACGACCGAGCGAGGCGACGGCGCGCGCGGTGGGCCGCCGGTGCAGCCGCCGCTGCACGGCGTCCACAACGACTTTGGGCCGGGCTTCGCAGAGGAGCTGGCGCGTGGCCTCGAGTCGTCGGCGCCGCCGCGCAGCCTGCAGGCGGTGACGGTCGGGCTGTGCAAGCAGCTGCAGGCGGCGGGCGTCAGCGCGGAGCAGCTGCGTGCCTCGCGCGTCCTCATGGTCAACACGTGGCGGAGCATCGGCGACTCGCCGGTGCGCCGGCAGCCGCTCGCGCTCGTCGACACGCGCACCGTCGCGGCCGACGACGTCGCGGTCATCGAGCTGCCCGCCGGGCTGTCCAGCAGCTACCCGAGCCGCCTCGTCTACGCGCGGCCCAGCGAGGCGCATCGCTGGTTCTGCTTCCCGGAGATGCGCAGCTCCGAGGTGCTGCTTTTCAAGCAGTACGACAGCGCCGACGAGCGGAGCTGCCGCATGCTGCACACGGCCGTCCACCACCCGGAGACGCCGCAGGACGCGCCGCCCAGGCGCAGCGTGGAGCTGCGCATGCTGTGTCTACTTGCTACGTGATACTCATATCAGAGTCTTGCTACGCGTCACCTCACCGCCTCAACGACGCACGTGTGAAACTTGCGCAGTGCACGGTCGCACTCGCTGGGCGAGCCTGACTCGAGGATGCACGACTGGTACAGCCTGCGCCACCGCCGACACTCGGTGTCGCCGCGGAAGCGGATCTGCTCCGACGCGTCTATGCATGCGTCCATGGCCTGCTGCATCTGCACGCACTCGCTCCAGTGGCGCTTGCTCGTGCACTCCTCGTGCGCGTCGACGGCCTGCCGGCAGCTGAACGGGTACTTGAGCAGCGCGCTGAGCTCGGACTGCATCGCGGCGCGCGACGAGGCGTCGGCTTGGCTCGACGACATATAATGCTTGCGCAGACGCTGAGATCAATAAAGCGGCTAAGCTACGCAGCTAAGTTCCACTGTTATATGCCTAAGACTACCACGCTAAGTTCGGAAGCTTATGCACCAACGGCAGACACGCTATCATGCTAAATATAACGTAGCCAACATGTCTAGGCCGCATCCCGTGTACCATCACCGCACGTTCGCTCGCGAAGACGCCGGGAAAGTAGCCGACAAGCTGCTGCGCCCGCGCAGAGTTCAGCAGCGACGACGAAGGCACGTCCCGGTCACCGCGCCGGTCCCTCCGCGCAGTCAGCCCCGCCCACATACCTCGCGACGTGCCTAATAGCCTCACGCGCGGCCGATGTCCTGATGGCGCAGGCTAACGTGCCAAGAATGAAGTACGAGGGCGTCTACGACAACGGTGCTGCGGACGAGGAGCTGCACGGGCGCATCAACGCGCTGCACGAGCGCATCAACTCGTCCCTGGCGCAGAAGCTCGAGCTCGATGCGGCCGCGCACGAGGCTCGTCGGTGGGAGCAGAAGCACTTCGTGCTCGCCCGCAAGTACCTCGACAACGGCCCGCCGTTCCGCGGCCAATCTTTCCCCCGGCACGTGGGGTGCATCAAGAAGGCGGGGGCCACGTGGGGTGTCAACCCATGGTGCAAGGACGCGCAGGGTCAGCTCGTGCGCGGCGTCGTGCCCGGCTGGTGGGTCGCACCCACCACGAAGGTGCTGATGGACCTGATCAGCCTCAACTTGACGCGGTCGCGGGGCGAGAACGAGGTCTACCCACCGTGGCGCCCGAAGGACCAGCCCGAGGTCTACATGACGCTGTCCGCTTCGACGTCCGCTGTGACCGCGCTGCGCCAGCTCCTGATCGAACGCGGCGTGCCCGAGCCGATCTCGCCGCTCAACAAGCCTCTGCTGCCGCGCGAGCGGTACGAGGCTCGGAAGCGGTACGAGGCTCGGAAGACGACCCCGTGGGGCTACGCGGACGTCGCCCTTGCGAAGCGCCCGGCGCCGTGCCAGCCGGGCTCCGAGCGCGACCTTCCCGCCCCGCCGACCGGGCTCGCGTGGATGCAGGACATGGCGAGCGGCGCGCCCGATGCGGCGCTGTGGGAGGCGCTCGAGTCGCTGGACGACGAGCCGGCGCAGGCGTGGCGGGCCGGGCGGTCGCCTCCGGCGCCGAAGGAGCCCAAGCCGGACAAATCCATCAAGTGCCTGGCCTGCTCGGGCTGCTTCGGCTCCGAGGAGGCGATGCGCAACCACCTCGCCAACAAGCGCGACCCAAAGCACCGCGAGTTCCGCCTCGCGTCCACAGCGCAGCCCGCCACGCCGTCGCCGTCGCCGACGCCGACGGCCGAGGACCATCGCGATCGCGAGGCGGCGAAGCGCGCGCACGACGAGAGCGTGGTGCCCCAGCCCAGCCAGCTGCCCAATGCTGGCTTCTGGGGCATGGTCTCGACCCCAAAGAAGAGGAAGCTCTTCATGGAAGCCACGGTGGACATCAAGATGGACGCCGCCGTGGATGCCTGAGGTGAAGTCGCGCAACGCTCTACGATTGTTTGGACCTGGAGCGCTCGTGTGTATATGTGTCCCTGGATGTATCGGCATCCCTGACCCCCGACCCTGTTATCCCAATATTGCTCGTAAATGATCTGCCCACCCTCGAACGCTCTACTCACTCCGTCTCATGCGCGTCCCCTTCTGCTCCCCCCACTGCTCCTGTTCGGCGCTGCCCTCAACACTCATGAGCACAGGTTGCCCGACGCCTGCGCGTGCGCCTCCTTGAGCGCCTGCGTCGCGCACGCGGCGAGCGTCGCGTTCCACGCGCCCGCCGCGGCGAGCTCCTCGAGGCGGCGCGTCGCGCCCATGTGCGCGAGCGGCGCGCGCACGTCGCGCGCGCCCATCAGCGCCAGCAGCAGCTCGGCCGCCGCCTCGCGCACGTCGCCGTCGACGGCCGCGTCGCACAGCGCGAGCACGCGCGCGCACGCCTCGGGCGACGCCGAGACGAGCGCGCCGCAGTTGGCGGCCGAGCCGGAGACGAGGTTGGTCAGCACCGTCAGCGCCAGCTGCAGCGCGTCGTCGCCGTCGGCCTCCTCGTCGTCCTCGTCGTCCTCGTCGTCCTCGTCGTCCTCCGCGCCGCCGCCACCCGCCCCCGCCGCCGCCGCCGCCTCGCCGGCCGCGTCGTCGCCCGCGGGGCTCGCGCCGCCGCCGCCGGCGGCGGCCACCGCCCCGCTGCCACCGCCACCGCCGCCGCCGCCGCCGCCGCCAGCAGAGGCCTGCGCGGAGGTGGCGAGGAGCGCGAGCACGACCGCCGAGACGGCGCCCTGCTCGGCGGCGAGCCTCTGCACCTCGGGCGCCTTGCCGAAGGTCAGGTTGACCAGCGTGCGCAGCGCAAACTCGACGAGCTCGACGTGGCGCGGCACCTCCAGCGCGAGCACCGCCAGCAGCTGCGGCAGCGCGCCCGAGCGCACGATGAAGAGCCGCGCGGCGTCGTTGGTGTACGTGAGGCCGTTGAGCACCGGCAGGCAGCGCTCGAGCAGCTCCGCCGCCGCCTCGAGCGCCGCCGCGTCGGCCTGCGCCTTGGCGACCGCCTCGGCGTCCTCCTCCTCGGAGGCCTCCGTTAATGGCGCGTCCTCCTCGGCGTCCTCCTCGGCGTCCTCGGGGACGGCGGCGGGCGTCGCGACGGCGACGGGCGCCGCGCCAAAGGCGTTGTGGAGGAGGCCGCCGCGGTTGAGCGGGTTGGCCGAGCCCGGCCGCGCGCGCCGCGCCACCACCGCCGAGTCGATCAGCTCCTCCTCCTCGACGTCCTCCTCGACCATCTGCAGGTCGCCGCCGCCGTTGCCGCCGCCGTTGCCGCCTCCGCCTCCGCCTCCGCTGCCACCGCCTCGGGCGGGCGCCGCGAGACTGAGCGTCGCCATCTGCGTCGACGGCGGCGCGGAGGTGGCGGCGGCGAGGGCGAGGGCGGCGGCGGCGGCGGAGGGCGGCGACGAGAGCGACGAGGCGACGGCGATGGCGTGGGCGGCGTCGTGGATGAGGAGGAGCATCTTGGCGACGCCGGGGTCGCCCAGGTGGCCGACGGTCGAGTAGACCGTCTTCGAGAGCTCGAGCTGCGCGTCGTCGTCGTCGTCGGTGATGCAGCGCAGCAGCAGCTCGACGCCGCCGTGGCAGACGAGCTCGCGCGCGTTGGCGGGGCAGCCCTTGACGAGGTTGCCCAGGCAGAAGGCGGCGGTGCGCCGCACGTGCGGCAGCGGCAGCTCGAGCTGGTGGAGCAGCAGCGGCACGCCGCCGCACTCGCGCGTGAGCCGCTGCACGTCGGGCGAGCAGTACGAGAGGTTGACCAGCGCCATCGTCGCGTAGAGCGTCAGGTCGCCCGCGCCCGGCTGCGGCGGTCCCGCGCGCGCGGCGGCGGCGGCGGCGGACCCCGGCCGTGCGGAGGCGCCGCCGTCGCCGTCGCCGCCCCGCCAGCTCGAGCCGACGGCGGCGGCGCGGCCGGCGGGCGACAGGAAGGAGAGCAGCTGCCTGACGGAGCGCTGCGTGCCGAAGCGCGCCTGGTTGGGCGGGCAGTTCCAAGCGGCGTGCGAGACGAGCAGGCACGCCGAGCAGACGAGCGGCTCGTTGCCGCGGACGCAGAGGAGGCGGTGGATGCCGTCGGCGGCCTCCTCGGTCGAGAGCGTGCGCTGCGCCGTCGCGTTGGTGTCGGTGAGGTTGATGAGCAGGTTGAGCGCGCCCACCTGCACCGCGCCGTTGGCGCCGCCCGACGGCCGCTGCAGCAGCCGCAGGCACTCGTCGACGACGCCGAGGTCGATGGCGGTCTGCTGGTTGTCCTCGCAGTGGAAGACGACGTTCGAGAGCGCCAGGCACGCCGTCTCGGTCAGCTTGAAGATCGGCGCCACGCGCGTCGACTGCAGCGGCGACGCACCCGCGGCGGGCGGCGCGGGGCGCGACGGCTGCTGCTGCGGCCGCGAGCCGGCCGCGGTGGCGGGGCGCGCCGGCGCGGCGGGCCGGCCGTCGGCGGCGGCGGCGAGGGCGGCGGCGCCCTCGCCACTGGACGAGGAGCGGCGGTGGCCCGGCACGTCCTCGGCGGTGGGCGCGGGCCGCGCGGGCGCGGGCGCGGGCGCGGGCGCGGGCGCAGCGGGCGCGGCGGGCGCGGCGGCGCCGCTTTGCGCGTTGAACGTGGGCGGCGCGCGGTACGGCGGCGCGCGCACCGACGCCGAGGCCGGGCGCACCGGCGGCGAGCGCGGCGCGGCCGAGGCGGGGCGCGGCCGCGCCGCGCCGGCGTGGTGGCCGCCGCCGTTGGGCACGCCCGTCGGCGCGTGGCCGTGGTGGCCGTGGTGGCCGTTTGGCGCGCCGCCGCCGCCGGCCGCGGCCGCCGTCGACTGCAGCGAGGCGTTCTCGTCCTCGGCGGCGCCCGGCAGGTGGCGGACGCAGTAGTGGAGCGCCATGTAGAGCGGCTCGAGGCCGCCCTTGACGCGGAGGTACTCCTGGTTCTCGCCGCAGCCGCTCACGATGTGCGACACCGCCTCGAGCGCCGCGTCGAGCACGGGCAGCGTCACGTCGTCCGCCGGGAAGGCCTGCACGCAGCGCAGCACGCCGAGCAGCACGTCCTCCTGCCGCATGTCGTGCCGCGCCGCCTCGCCCTCGGAGGCGAGCACGCAGATCACCTGCAGCGTCGTCGTCTTGATGCCCGTGTTGTAGTCGCACAGGCACTCGTTGAGCTCGGCGATGCCGCGGCGGCGCAGGAAGAGGAGCCGCGCGGGCGGCGAGCGGTTGAGGAGGCAGAAGAGGGCGTCGCACGCTGCCTCGAGCACCTCCTCATCGATGTTCGAGAGGCAGCGCATCAGCATGCCCAGCGTCGTCTGCGAGTGCATGTGCAGCAGCAGGTACGGCGCCTCGGGGCACGAGCAGAGCGCCTGCGAGATCAGCCGGAGCCCCTTGACCACCTCGTCCGAGTGGAAGTGGTTGAGGCGGATGTGCTCGTACGCGTCGAACATGTGGTAGTACAGCTTCGACGACGCCTCGAGCTGCGGCAGCACCGCCAACACAGCGCACGCCGCGCCGAGGCGCCGCGCCGCGCTCAGCACCGCGTCCTGCATCGGCTTGTTCTCGAGCTGCGCGTTGAGCACGAGCAGCATCAGCGCCTGGTACACGACCGTGTGGTGCGGCTGCGCCTGGTCGCTCGAGAGGCGCACGAACGCCGACGAGAGCCCCTTCAGCAGCGACTCGAGCGTGCCGCCCTCGAGCAGCATCGCCTGGGACGGCGGGTGGCACCAGATCAGCGTCGAGCACGCGAGCATCACCTGCTCCGTCGCGAAGGTGAACGACGGCTGCACGGCGGCCGCGCTCGGCGCGCGCGCCGACGTCAGCAGGGGGATCACGTCGAGCAGCGAGCGCAGCGCGCCGTCGGTGCGCAGCGCGGCGCGCGCGCCGTCGTGCGCCGACGCGATGTGCGCGACCAGCTCGCAGCAGTCGCCGCACAGCGAGTCCCACTTGCCGGCGGGCCCCTCGGGCGGCGGGCGCGACGGCAGCGCGGTGCCCGGCCGCGCGAGGATGCGCGTGTAGTGGGCGTGGCTGCACTGGAGCAGCCGCGAGACGGCGGGCACGCCGCCCGCGGCCACGAGCTGCGTGGTGGCCACCTCCGGGTGGTGGAAGGTGCAGAAGCACAGCAGGTTGCACGCCTGGTCGATCATGGTGAGCCCCTCGGGGTCGTGCAGGAGCACGTCCAGCTGCGCGAGCAGCGTCACGAGGTGGCGCACGCCATCCTTGGTCTTGAGGAAGGGCTTGAGGTTGTTGGTCGCGTTGCACAGCAGCGACTCCAGCAGACGGAGCACCAGCGTCACCGGCACGCGCTTCTGCTCGGGCGCCGAGCGCACCTGGATCGGGCCGCCCAACTCCTCCATCTGGTTGAGCAGGCTGACGAGCACCGCGAGCGTCGTGAACCGCTTGCCGCCGATGGCCTCGAGCAGCGGCGTGTCCGCACCGTCGCAAAAGTACATCAGCTGCTCGAGCGCGGCCCAGCGGCTGCCGTCGCGGCCATCGGAGATGGAGTCGAGGCAAGAGGTGAGGCGTGCCGAGTCGGACGCGCTCAGCGTCGGGCGAGAGGTGGCGTGCGCCATGAGGCGGCAGCGGGCGGCCGCGCGCGGTGGGCAGCTGGAGTAGTTGGGATTGCCGGCCGCGCAACTTTCGCGATGGGTGATGTGCCCCCAGCTGTGTAAAAGGTCGTCTCTAACAGAATTGTCGCGCACGCCACGCCACGCGTCGTGCATGCTTTTGCAGAGTGGATCACGCCGCCGAGGGCGCCGGGTGAGCAGGCGGAGAGGAAAGGCTCGTATAGGCTCATAGATTGAATACTATCTACCGGGTGGGAACAGTTGCGCCGCACCGCGGGTGACGAGCGTAGCGAGTGCGCGCGTAGCGTGCCGAGCGTAGCGAGCCGCCGCGTAGCGGCGCCTTACGGTGTGGACGATTCAGCTGTGAAAACGTCGATTTGAAGCGAAAAAGGCTGAATTTTAGGTGTTCGGCTACGCTCGTGGACCCCACGGATGACGGTCATCCGTCGACATGCAAGTATAGAGTAACTGTGAAAGCGCGGGGGTGCCGGGCCGCCTATTGAGTAACCCCTTGACATCGGGGGCTCGGGGGCTCAGCATGCCCAGAATATCCGCCGCCATGGCCTTGGTCATGAGCAGCGTACACGTCTCCGGTGCCCCGAGCCAGCTCTTGCTCGCGAGCGACTTCCGCATGCCGCCGGTGAAGACGACGAGCGACATCACAATCGAGTGGAGCCACGCTACGTGCTCGGGCTGCACGATCGCCTCCTACACAGTGGAGTGGCGGTGCTCGCCAGACGCCAACGACGCTGGTGCGTGCGCTTCGGGGACGTCCACGTCGACACAAGTCGTCACCTACAACACAGCTGGCTGCCTCGCGGCGGCCGCGACGTGCCAGTACACATTCTCCGTGAGTCCCGACACGGCCTACGACTTCCGCATCAAGTCGACGGGCGACGATGCCTCCGAGTCCGCCTTCTCCGAGTGGCTCCAGGGCGACGGCCAGTACTGCCGAACGTCCAGCTTCGCCTGGGTGCCCGACTGTACCGCGGGGTGCTTCTTCACCCACGCCGGCACGGCCAAGGTGCCGCCTCAGCCTCCGACACCGACCACCTCGGTCGTCACGTCCACCTCGGCCAGCAAGTCGGTCAGCCTGGGGTTCGACGTGCCGGGCTGCTCGGCGCTCGGACGCACGCCCGAAATCGACTCGTACAAGATCAAGTATTTCAAGGTGGATTCCGGCTCGGCGAGCGCCACGTCCGACTCGACGACGCTCTCGTACACGGACAATGAGCAGGTCTCCGGCCAAACGGTCGCCCACAGCAAGACCGGCCTCGATCCGAACACCAACTACACCTTCTCCGTCGTCTTTGTGAACGACCCGGTCGAGATCACGGCGGCCGGAGAGACGGAGAGCGACCCTGTCACGGTGCTGACGGATTCCCAGGCTCCGGGAACCTTCACTTTGTCGCGGCAGGCCTCGACCGACACCTCACTCGAAATCGGGTGGCCCAAGCCGGCCAACTACAACGCGGAGCTCGAAGACTACGTGGTGTCATACTGCGCGGTCGACAACCCCGGCGTCGAGTACTGCCTTACCTCGGGTACGTGCACCGACTGGACCACGGCTGGCACCGTGTCCAAGGCGTGCACGGGCACCAGTGACTGCCGCTTCACGATGTCCGGCCTCAGCACGCGCCGCCGGTACCGATTCCGGGTGCAGGCGACCAACAACCCCGGGGGCGACACGTACAAGTACGTCAACCTCTACACCGAGGGGCTCCCGTACGCCGTCGGTACACCGGCCACGGGCACCGTGACGCGCTACTCCATCCCGCTCACGTGGTCTCGGCCGAACGACTGCACGTACTCCAACACCATCACCGAGTACGAGCTCTACATTGCCAGCGGCACGACAGCGGCCACGCCGCTCGACTCGATGGCGCGCAGCACGTCCTGCGCGACGCCGCCGTGCGTGCTGACCCTCGCGCCCGCGACCGCGGCGTGCAGCTCGGACACGGGCTGCGCGTACACGCACGACTCGCTGTCGCCGCTCGAGACGTTCAGCTACTTCGTGCGCGCGCAAAACGGCTACGGCTGGGGCGGCTGGTCGGCCGCGCGCACCGCCACGACCTCCTCGGCGCCGCCGGCCTTCCTCTCCGACCCCACCACCGCGCCGTCGCCGCCGTCGGAGACGCAGATGGAGGTGCAGTGGGACGAGGCCGAGGGCTACGGCTACGCCATCACCGAGTACGAGGTCTCCGTCTGCAACGGCGCGTCGAGCGCGTCGTGCGATTGGGACGAGGGCACCGTCGACGGCCTCGCGCCGTCGGCGCGCGCGTACAACTGGACCGGCCTCTCGGGCTACCAGCCGTACATCTTCCGGCTGCGCGCCAAGTCTGGCTACTCCACGTCGTGGGGCACGGCGGCCTACTCGGCGTTCAAGCGGACCGTCGACGCGCCGGCGCAGATCGACGCGTCGACGATCGCGCACAAGGCCGCGTACGGCACCGTCGACGCCGCCGCCAATCTCTACTTTGAGTGGACGGCGCCGAGCACCAACTACGACAACGACCCGGCCAACCTGCGGTACGAGGCGCGGATCGCCGACTTTGGCTCGAGCAGCTTCGCGGCCGCCGCCGACGCGTCGGTCACGACGGAGCACACCTTCTCGGGCCGCGCGCCGAACACGACGTACCTCGTGCAGGTGCGCGCGACCAACTCGTGGGACACGGGCGACTGGTCGGCGTCGCAGGCGCTGACGACGGGCGGCAAGATCCCGGACGCGTTCACGGCGGGCGGCACGAGCGCGAGCACGACGACCAACGCGTCGCTCACTCTGACGTGGGCCGAGCCCGGGTGGAACAACGCGCCGCAGGTCGGCCAGTACGCCGTCATGTGGTGGCGCTCGTCGAGCTACAACAGCTGCACCGACGCCAACAAGGTGGCGGGCACCGAGGACACGCACGACACGAGCGCGCGCTCGATGGCGCTGCCCGGCACCGCCAACGGCGACCTCGACCTCTCGGCGCAGACGACGTACTGCTTCTCGGTGGAGGCGACCAGCACGGCGGGCTCCCGGAGCAGCCGGCCGTCCAACACGGCCAGCGACGGCCCGCGCGCCATCATCACCGAGGGCGTCCCGGCGACGCCGAGCACGCCGACCGAGGGCTCCAAGGACATGTACACGATCCAGGTCAGCTGGACGCGGCCGGCGGACTACCACTACGGCACCGGCACCATCGACGAGTACGAGGTGTACATCGCCGACGGCGCGAGCGCGACGGCGACGGTCGACGCGTCGGCCGACTCCGACTGCGCGACGCGGCCGTGCGTCGTCGCCAAGACGGCCTCGCAGGCGTCGTGCGCGTCGGACACCAGCTGCAACCACCTCCACTCCAACCTGCAGCCGCAGGAGACCTACTCGTACTCCGTGCGCGCGCACAACCCGTACGGCTGGAGCGCGTGGTCGGCCTTCAAGGAGATCACGACCACCGACGGCACGCCGTCCTTTGGCACCGACGCCGTCTCGTTCCCCGGGCCGCAGGCGCCGTCGTACCTGCTCCAGGCGTGGACCGAGCCCACCGGCAACGGCAACGCCATCGTCTCGTACGACGTCTCGATCTCCGGAGTCGGCTGCTGCTCGAGCGACTGCTATTCGAACAGCGCCGACTGCTGCAACGGCGACTGGACCGACGTGAGTGGCCTGGACGCCGCGGCGTCGAGCGGCGCGTGGGACCACAGCAGCCGGAGCTACAACCACTCGGGCCTCAGCAGGTACACGTGCTACAACTTCCGCGTGCGCGCGACGAGCAGCGGCTGCACCTCGGCCGACTGCACGGGCGAGTGGCGCTACTCGCAGCCGAAGCGGACCGTCGACGACCCCGGCGTGCCGAGCGCCGTCGACCACAAGCGCACGAGCGGCGGCGCAAAGGACTACGGCGCGTACGACGAGCACGACACGCTGCTCGTGGCGTGGGCCGCGCCCGCGCGCAACTACGACGGCGACGCGGCGATGTCGTACGAGGTGCGGCTCGGCAGCGGCGCCGCGGCCGAGGACGCCGGCGCGGCCCTCGAGCACGCGCTGACGGGCCTCAGCCCGAACACGAGCTACCCGGTCAGCGTGCGCGCGCAGAATTCGTGGGGCTGGGGCGAGTGGACGGCCGACGTCGAGCTGACGACGGGCGGCCGGATCCCCTCCACCTTCACGTGGTCGCGCTCGACGAGCGACGCCGCCGACATCACCGACACGCGGGTCACCATCAACTGGGCCTCGCCGACGACGTACAACTCGCCGCTCACCGGCGGCGCTTTCACCGTCTACTGGTGCGAGAGCACGATCTGCCCGACGAGCTACACCTCGTGGACCTCGGTGACGGTCGCCGAGGTGGGCGCCGGCAACACGGAGTACGCGCTGACGGGCCTCTCGCCACAGACGGCCTACCGCTTCAAGGTGGAGGCGGCGACCGCCGCCGGCAGCCGGATCGCGTGCGCGTGCTCTTGCACGGCCGCGAGCTCGTGCGACTCGTCGGGCGTGGTCACCGAGGGCAAGCCGGCGACTCCCGTCGCGCCGGTGAGCCCCGACGGCTCGGTCGGGCCCAGCACGATCCAGGTGTCGTGGTCGGAGCCGGAGGACTACACCTACGGCGCCTCGTCGATCACGCGGTACCAGCTCAACGTGAGCGGCACCGTCGAGGAGAAGGGCGCGACCGAGCGCTCGCACATCGACTCGGACCTCGAGCCGCTCACCAACCGCACGTACAGCGTCCGCGCGTACAACAGCTACGGCTGGTCGGACTGGTCCGAGACGACGAGCGTGCGGACGACCTCGTCGGCGCCCACGCTCGATCTCGACTCGATCTTCTTTGTGGCGAACGAGGGGACGAACACGACGGTCACGCCCAAGTGGCGGTGCATTGAGAACACCAACGACGGCTGCGACGCCTACGGCCACACGATCACCAACTTCCACGTCTCGATGTCCAACGCGGGCTGCTGCGACAACTCGTGCTACTCGCAGCAGAACGGCGACTGCTGCGCCGGCCCGTGGACGGCCGACACCACCCTCGACTCGCACATTCGGTACGAGCAGCACACCGGCCTCGACCCGTACACCTGCTACGTCTTCCGCGTGCGCGTGCGCTCCGATGGGTTCCCCGACGAGCCGGGCGCGTACGTGTACTCCCGCTACCACCGGACCGTCGACAGCCCCGACGCCGTCGACGCCACGACCATCGCCAAGAAGGCCGACTACGGCAGCTACGACGAGGCGACCGACCTGTACGTCGAGTGGACTGCGCCGGCGCGCCGCTCCGACTACCGCGACTACGTGGCATACGAGGTGCGGCTGGACGGCAACAGCACGGCGCTCGACGCCGGCGACACCGCCGAGTTCGTCTTCGGCGGCCTCGAGCCCAACACGACGCACACGGTCGCGGTGCGGATGCGCAACTCGTGGGGCTGGGCCGACTGGAGCGACGCGAGCACCGTCGTCACGGGCGGCCAGGCGCCCGACGGGCCGGCCACCTCGGTCGCCGAGACGACCAACACGTCGCTGCGCGTCGTGTGGGATCCGCCCGAGAGCTACAACTCGGCGCGGCGCGCGTACACGGTCTACTGGTGCCAGGGCAACCACAGCAGCGGCGACTCGTGCGACTGGAAGACCTCCGCCCTCGACGCCGGCGATGACGTGTCCCAGCGCCAGTACGAGCTGCCCAACGCCGAGTTCGGCACGCCGCTGCTGCCGGAGACCGACTACCTGCTGGTCGTGGAGGCGTCCAACGGCTTCGGCCGCACCAACGGCAGCACGCTGCTCGTGCACACCGCCGGCGACCCCGAGCGGCCGGCGATCCCCTTCCGTGCGTCGTCGAGCTCCACCGCCATCCAGGTGGGCTGGTACGCGCCGGAGGACCACAACGCGACCGTCACCTCGTACCAGGTCAACGTGAGCGGCGAGATCAAGACGGTCGCCGGCACCAGGACGCGCTACCTTGACGACGGCGGCGGCGCCGGCCTGCAGCCGCAGACGACGCGCACGTACAACGTGCGCGCGGAGAACGCGTACGGCTGGTCGCCGTGGTCGCCGATCAAGACGATCACGACGAGCGACGCGGCGCCGACGCTCGCGCTCGACGCGATCTCGTTCCCGGGGCCGGAGGCGCCGTACCACGTGGTAATGCGCTGGTCGGAGGCCGACGGCCACGGCAACAACGTCACCGGCTACGACGTCTCAATCTCCAACGAGGGCTGCTGCTCGAACGCGTGCTACGGACAGCAGGCGGACTGCTGCTCGTCGTGGTCCGACCCCGTCAGCCTCGGCGAGGACGTGCGCCAGCACAACTTCTCGAGCCTCAACCCCGACGGGTACAAGTGCTACGTCTTCCGCGTGCGCGGCAAGTCCGTGCACGAGGACAGCCCGGGCGGCTGGACCTACTCGCGGCGGCAGCGCACCGTCTCCGACCCGGGCCCCGTCGACAGCGCCACGGTCGTCGAGAAGGACGACTACGGCCCCAACTACGACAAGGCGACCCACCTGTACATCGAGTGGGACGCGGCGCCGCGCCGCTACGACTCGAACGCGTACGTCTCCCACCGCGTCCGGATCGACGGCAGGGCGGCGACCAACGTCTTCGGCTCGCAGTACTCGAGCGGCCGCAGCTTCGTCGTGCCCAACCTGCAGCCGAACACGTCGTACCAGGTCAGCGTGCTGACGCGCAACACGTGGGCGTGGTCGGACGAGTGGTCCGCGAACGCGACGCTGCACACCGACGTGGGCGAGGCGCCCGAGCAGTGCCAGCGGCTGCGCCGCGGCGAGGACCTCGACGGCGTCTCCAACGTGAGCACCTTCCGCCTCGTGTGGGCCGCGTGCGACGACAACGGCCTGCCCGTCTCGTCACACGACCTGCGCGTCCTCGACGGCGCGGGCAACGTCCTCCGCTCCTCGCTCGGCATCGGCTCCGAGAACGAGTACGTCTACGACTGCGGCCCCGAGGGCCCGTGCGACTCGATGGGCTGCCGGTGCGAGCCCGAGACGACGCGGGTCTTCCAGGTCCGCGCGGTCAACTCGCAGGGCGCCTCGGAGGAGTGGTCGAACGCGGTCAACCTGACGAGCGACGCGGCGCGCGGCCCGGAGACGCCCAACACGCCCGTGCAGAAGGCGGTCTCCAACTACTGGTGGCGTCTCTCGTGGCTCTCGATCCTGTGGGACGAGCCGTACAGCAACGGCATGCCGATCGAGGAGTACGAGGTGTGCATCGAGGCGCCCGAGCAGTGGTACGGAGAGTACGGCGACTTCCAAACGCGTGGCGCGCTGCCCAGCTCGGCCGATCGGACCTTCGCGTACGTCGACAACGGTGACGGCACCACGATCCCGTGCAACAGCTCCTCGCCGCGCTGCTGCGTCCTGCGAGATCGGCGCAAGAAGGCGTGGGACGTGCAGAGCCTCAAGATGAACGAGAGCCGCGTCTTCACTGTCGCCTCCAAGAACGTCGCCGGCTGGTCGAGCCCCTCGGCGCCCGTGGAGTACTACACCGACCCGCCCGAGGTGCCGCGGCGGATGTCGGCCGTGACGTTCCGCGACGAGGCGGCCGCGTCGAATACACAGCGCTGCAACTACTTGCCGGTCCAGTGGACCCAGGCGAGCTCGGCCGGCGCCCCCATCGAGGGCTACCAGATCATGATCAACGAGACGACCAACCAAACATGTCGGCCCGGCGTCAGCTGCGCGGCCGATGACCGAGTGGCCCCCTACGGCTCGATCACACGCGCTGCCGACCTCGGCCGCTACATGGAGGGCTCGAATCTGACGGTCTACATTCGCGGCTCCAACTGGTACGGCGCTGGCGAGTGGAGCACGGCCTTCTACGGCTTCACGATCGAGCAGCAGTACCCGCCCAAGCCTGCCCCTCCCACGAAGGTCGATCTGGACGGCGTCTCCAACGACACGGCGATCAGCGTGACGTGGTCGGCCAGCACGCGCTGCGCCGACCTCGACCTGGCGGAGCTCGAGGTCTGCGAGATCGGCGCGCCCGCCGACCAGGAGCCGTGCAGCTACATCAACACGAGCCACCGCGACCAGTGCACCAACGCCTTCACCAAGTCGCCGCTCACGCCGAAGCGGCGGTACACGTTCCGCGTCCGCGTGCACAACTATCTGGGGTGGGGCAGCTGGTCGGAGCTGTCGGACGAGTACGAGACGGCGCCGGCGACCGCGGAGACCGAGCGCGTCTGCGAGCGCGTCGAGCAGGACAAGCTTGGCAACGTGCCGCCGACGCCGACGGTGCGCAACTTCACGTGGCTGCGCGGCGCGTGCTCGTCGGCGCCGCCGTCGGAGCCGTGCGACGCCGACACCTCGCACACGCTCGACCTGCGCTGGACCGTCGAGGACGGCGGCGACTGCGCCCACCCCGACGTCGAGTCGTTCGACGCGTCCTTCCGCGGCACGTGCCTCTCGGCGCTGACGACGGTGCTCATCCCGGTGGGCGCGTTCTCGTGCGCCGCCGCCGACGTCGGCTCCAACGTCAACCACTCGTACTACAACGCGACGATCGCGCCGGCGACGCTGACGCGCGGCGGGCTCTGCGAGGTGGAGGTCGCGCACCTCCGCTCGGTCTCGTCGACGGACCTCGAGTCGCTCTCGTCGGTCTACGAGGTGGACCCCAACGCGACCGACACGGCGTCCGTCTCGCAGCCGCCCGAGCCGCCCGCGACGCGCGACGGCGCCGTCACGACGACGACGCTCAACGTCTCGTGGGCGGCCGCCGTCTCCGTCGACGCGCCGATCGCCGAGTACCTCGTCTCCGGCGACTTTGGCGCCGACGTCTCGACGACCGGAGACGTGCTCAGCGTGCTCATCGAGGGCCTCGCGCCGGGCGCCGACTTCACCTTCCGCGTCGCGGCGCGCAACGGCGAGGGGTGGGGCGACGCGAGCGCAGAGAGGACGAGCCACACGCTCGACACGCCGGACGCGACGGCGGCCTCGTCGGCGACGGGCGTCGCCCACGCCGACATGGTCGCGGCGATCTTCGCCTCGTGGGCGCTCGCGACCGACCACGGCTCGCCACTCGAGGCGCAGCAGCTGCGCATCGACGGCGACCACGTCGTCGAGCTGGGCGCCAACGCCACGTCGTACACCTACGACGCGACGGCGAGCGGCGGCGCGCTCGACCCGGCCCAGCAGCACAAGTTCGAGCTGCGCGCGCTCAACGGCGTCGGCTGGGGCGCGTGGGGCCCCGCGAGCTACCTGTGGACCGACCCCGACGTGCCCGCGACCGACGGCGCGCCGGTCTGCTCGGTCTCGATCGCGTCGGCCGCCGACTTTGCGACGGCGTCGCAGGGCGTGCTCGTGCTGGAGCTGCCGCCCGCCACCGACCACGGCTCCGACGTCACGTCGCGCCAGCTGTCGGTGGTGGTGAGCGGCGCCTCCCTCGGGGCCGAGCCGGCGGAGGAGCACGACGCCAACTCCTCGTCGGTCATCGCCGTCGTGGGCGGCGTACTGCCCAGCACGGCGTACGACGTGAAGCTGCGCACCGCCAACGGCCTGGGCTGGTCCGACTGGTCGACGGTCGCGACGTGCACGTCGACCGGCACGCTCGCCGAGGTGGAGAGCGCGATCACCGTCAACGACAACGACCTCTCGAGCACGGTCATCATCCCGATCGCCGTGGCGGGCTTTGTGATCCTGCTGGCCTTCTGCGCGTGGTTTGTGCGGCGGCTGCGCCAGCGCAAGTCGGTCAACCGCAAGAAGTTCAAGACGCGCAAGGTCGTCAAGAAGGGGCCGACCAAGGAGGTCGACGAGGACTCGGTGCGCGAGGAGCGCACGTCGCAGGTGATGCCGTACATGACCAACGACCTCGAGCCGGGCGTCGACGACTCGCGCGAGATCAACTACAACCCGGTGCTGCTCCACCAGATGGAGCAGGAGGCGCGCCGCGCGCGCGACGCCAAGCGCGCCAACGCCAAGGGCGGCGGCGGCGGCTTCATGGGCACGTCGGGCGCCGTCAAGAAGCTCAAGCTCGGCATCGAGAAGGAGAAGGTCGACACGGGCGACGGCAAGTCGCGCGAGGGCAAGAAGCTCGACGAGTACCTCTCCAAGAGCGTCGGCGTCTCGTCGGACGACCTCTCGGGCAAGTCGGGCAGGTCCAGCAAGGACCCGCGCTCGCCGGGGCGCGGCGGCAAGGGCGCCAAGGCGCCGCACTCGGAGCTGCAGGACGAGCTCGACACGACGCGCGCGCACGCGGCGGCGCGCGAGCAGGCGCGCGCCGCGATGAAGAAGAAGAAGTCGTCCGAGTTTGGCATCAACGTCGACGTGGGCGAGGACTCGCCCGTCCGCTCCGGCCGCAGTGGCCTGTCGAAGGAGGGCTCGCGTGGCTCGATCCAGTCGCCGCAGGGCATGCGCAACTCGATGGGCGGCCACTGCAACGTCTCGGAGAAGCTCTGATGAGCAGGGGATTGAATGCTCCTGGCGCCGACACAAAAATTATCCGAACGTCAAATGGGGGGCTGCGAGGCGAGGTGGAGTCGGAGATGTTGAGACGGAGATGTTGAGAGGTCGGCTGTTGGAGATGTGAGGAGGCAAGAGGTTGTTGAGAGGTTGGACACAGAGATGGTGGTGTGCAAGATTCATGGCTGTGCACGAAAGGCGCAGCACTGCCAGCAGTTTTATTGCATGTCTGCGCTGGTGTACTAGTTTTGTCTATACTTAATGCATCAAGAAAAATTCACTCGTCGTCAGACAGGACATACTCTCAAGAGTACGCCTTTGTGCCGTTCAGTAAAGTAGTCAGTACGCCGTCCAGAGGTCCAGACACGACCAGACACGTTCAGAGTGCCGGATGTTCGGCTCGAGCCCTCCAGGGCTCTGCTCTCAGCACGGTGCGCGGATATGGCACTTCCGCTCAGGTGCGCGCCGCCGCCAGCTTGGCCAGCTCGGCCTTGGTCGCCGCCTTCCATGGGTTCCGGGCGGACGGACAAGACCCGACGGTGACAAAGGGGCAGCGCGTGTAGCCCGTGGCCGTGCCGTAGCCACCGAGGCACTGGTACCGGCCAAGGCCGCCGTGGCCGGTCGGCTGCTCCTTTGGTGGGTAGAAGACGAGGCCCGAGTGGCAGTCCTCCTGACCATCCACGCCGGGGCACTCAGGCAGCGCGCCGTACAGCGCTCCTTCGATGCAGAGCGAGATGAGCTCGGGCTTGGTGCCTGCGCGGTACTGACGGTTGAGCTTGAGCAGCTCCTTGAGCTCCAGAACGCTCAGCTTCTGGTACTCGGCATCGAGTGTCGAGCGCTCGATCGCCTCCTCAAACAGCTCGACGAGTGTCTCCTTGTCGCCCTCCCAGTCGGAGGAGACCTTGATGCCGTGCGCAAGCAGCTTGGCGTGCAGCTCTCCCAGCTTGAGCTTCTTCGGCTCCACCGCCGCAAAGGAGACGGCGTCCTTCTCGATCTCGGCGCGCGAGCGCTTCTTCTTGGCGCTAGCGTTGAACCACGCCTCGACCTCCCCGCGGTCGTTGGTCTCGAGCGTGTCGAAGCCCTGCAGCCGGTCGACGCTCTTGAGGCTCTTTGGCTTCTCCGCGCACTGCACATGGTACCAGGAGATGTATCGCCCGCCGTCGAGGCCGATGCGCGCGGCGCCCTTGGCGATGCCCTCCGAACAGCCGCGGCATGTCGACTTGTCGCTCCGCGCGTACTCGACACACGGCATGGCGGCGGTGGCGGTGGCGGCGCTGGTGGTGTGGCCGGACAATCCGAGGAAAGTCTGGAAAATCACTACTGATTTTTATTTCAAAAGACAACTCCTACAACAACTCCACCCACTCCTACTACCCAAACCCCACACTTCACTACTGATTTGTACAATGCTTCCAGTCGTCGCGGCCGCCGCGGCCGCCGCCGCCGCCACCGCCGCCACCGCCACCACCGGACATCCGCGGTTGCCGGCCCGAGATGACCTTCAGGCGGGGGGAATCGGTGGTGATCCGCGGCCTGGTGTCGCGCAGCGACCTCAACGGGCAGCACGCTGTCGTGCTAGATGTCACAACTGACGGGCGCGTGCCCGTCGCGGTTGGGGCTGGACTAAAGACCGTGCGCGTCAAGGAGGCGAACCTCGTACGGAATGTCAAGGAGCTGCCATTCAAGAACCCTGGCTACTCAGGCGAAGGCCAGGCGGTTGCCATCACATGTTCGCGAGCTCTACCAGCGTGGGCAGGAGTGCGACGCCCGGAGCGACTTGGAGGGGGCTCTGCGTGAGTGGGAGGCTTCTCTGGCGCTGATGACGACGGACGAGGAGAACCCGGACCATGACCCGGACCTGCTGCTCAGTCTTGGCCAGCTGCACGGCCGGTTGAACCGCCACGAGCTGTGCATCCAGTACACGCGTCGCTGCATCGCCGTCAACCCAAGCCAAGCCCTCGCGCACCTCAACCTGGGCTCGGCGCTGAGCAACCGTGGTCACCACGCAGACGCTATCGAGTGCTTTGAGCGGTGCCTCGACTTGAATCCTGACAAGGGGCTTGAGAGGTTGGCGTGCGCGAACATCGGGTTCACGCTGCACCACTTCCCTGACCGCCATGACGAGGCTCTGAAGCGTCTGCGCCGCAGCCTCGAACTCACGCCCGCAGGCCGCGAAAGCGAGTCACTGACGAAGACGGTGCGCCGTACCATCAACGAGATCGAGGCAGAGATGGCCAATAAGGCGGCTGGCATAGCATCGAAGGAGTCCACGAGAGTGATGCGCGGCGAGTTCTGCTCCGTCGTGCGCGACGTGCCCTCGTGGGATGGCTTTGATCTCTGCGGTGGCTGTGGCGTGGCACCAACGGGCCGAGCCAAGACGCTCCAGCTTTGCGCAGGCTGCCACCTAATTTCGTTTTGCTCGCCCGAATGCCAGGCGATCGCCTGGAAGGAAGGCCACAAGCGAGTGTGCCGCGGCAAGACTGGCCGTCTTCCTACCCCTGCCCAGCTCCGCACCGCCTCGCCTGCCGCGCTGCTGTCGATGCTGAAACAGCACCAGGCAGGCCATGCGAACTTCGCATTTGAGGGGCTCAAGTGCTTCTTGGCATACATGCGCAAGGACATCACCAAGCTCGACGCTGATCACTTGACGCGCATCAATGAGAGTGTGGGCGAGATCGTCTGCAGCCACCCGCAGCATATCCCGATTCAACAGATCGGCACCGCGCTGGGCGCGCGGCTTACGCTCGGCGCGAGGCACAAGGCACTGCACTGCGCTTTATCAACAGCAAGATGCAGGACCTGAGCATCACCCAGCTCAAAAAGGTCATCGCTTCGAGGGGCGCCTCGTACGCTGACTGCGTCGGGCGGTCGGACCTTGAGGCACGCGCGCGCAAGGCATGCCAGCCCAACGCAGAGTGACACTGATCGGACTTGGAAACTACGCGACCGTCAGCCAATCGAGAGCGCGGTGGCCGGTGCTGTGGTGCAGTACGGTAACTGTACTTTACTGAGTGTGTGACGTGATGAAATATACCCTCCGTTGAAATAATCACCTTTCAAGCACCACCAACCTCCCGCTTGCCGCACAGCACGTGCACCCCACGCGACCACCAACCACGTGCAGCGCGCGGTGCTCCTCAAAGTAGCGCGCCGCCTCGCGTCGGAACGCCGACAGCGCGGCACCGCCGATGATGCCGGCGAGCAGGCAGACGGTGCCGTCGCCGCTCGCGCTCGCACGGTGCATCGTGCGCACGAGGGGCATCGCCATGTCCTCGTCGTAGATGCACTCGCTCGCGACACCAGCCCAAAGGGCGCGGCGCCCGCCAGAGGCCCGCCGCCGTCGGCAAAGGCGGGGTACGAGGCGTCGCGCCAGTCGAGCGCGCACACCGTGACGCTGCCCTCGCAGCCGTTGAGCCGCACGTTGGCATGCAGCGTCGGCAGCGCCACCTCCAGGTCGGTAAGCACGACCGCCGCCGCGCCGAGGCACGAGGCGACGAGGCCGACGGTGCCGCAGCCCGCGCCCAGCTCGAGCACCCTGCAGCGTGGCAGGTCCAGTGCGAGGCCGTCGGTGGGCCGCGCCACCACGCCGGCGTCGAGGTGCTGCGCGAGGAGGAGCGCCGGCGGCCAGACGGAGCCTCCCTCCCACGACGAGGCCTTGTCCTCGAGGACCCGCACGCATCGGCCGTTGCTCAGCTGCACGGTGTGGTCCGCCTCGGCCACGAAGGCGCGCTCATGATCAGATGCCGTGCTCGCTGCGTCCAGGAGGTGGAAGGCGCCGTCAATGAGGGTGTCTGCTGAAGGGACGAGTGGTTGGGACATGTTCCGGTGCCCAGACGCCCCACGTCGAAGATCTCCATGCCCGGCTGGCTGAGGCGATACTCCTGGTCCTCCTCGGCGAAGAGGCCGCCGTCCTGCAGCCACGGCATGCCCTCGTCGTCGTCCGCTCCGTCAGTCGCGGCGACGGCGACCGCCTCCGCACACTCCGCCGCGGGCTCTCGGTCGGGCCGCGGCTGCGATGTGAGGCCAAGCCCCGCCCCTGCAAACGTGGCGTGGTAGCTCGCGTCGACGCTGGCCTTGCGGCCCGGCACGTGCGCATACACCATCCTTGGCGCCCGCGGCGGCTCCGCCAGCGCCGCCATGACGTCGGCCAGCGCGCAGGTGGTCGCATGCGAGTACAGCAGGTCCGAGCCCAGGACCAGGTCCCACTGCGCGCCTATGATGGCAGGGTCCGTCGCCAGCCAGTCGAAGGCCACCGCCACGACGCCGTGGTCCTCGGTCAGCGCCACCCGATCGATCTGCGCCTGCAGGACCGGCAGCACCTCCGGCAGGTCGCTCATGGTCACGCTGGCCGAGGTGTAGAGCGCCGCGAGGTTGAGCCCGAGCCAGCCAGATCCGGAGCCGAGCTCCAGGATGCGGAGCCCCGGTCTGTGGAGGCCGAGGGCCTCGGCGACCGCCGGGTGCGACAGCCACTTCAGCAGGAGCGCCGCGCCCTGCCAGATCCGCCGGTGCGTCGTGCGCAGCTGCTTCCGGAGATCCAGGTCGCCGGGACCCAAGTCGAAGTGGTGCCGTGCGAGGTGGTCGCTCGCCATGTTAGGCTGGCTGGCGTCGGCTTAGGCTGGGTGGGGCACGCAATG
>Ga0209713_10000379_pt1 | contig 24656 bp, 15 predicted proteins | sample ArcOceMetagenome_3_FD_187444 | JGI IMG/M metagenome (GOLD analysis project Ga0209713, IMG submission 187444) | Marine eukaryotic phytoplankton communities from Arctic Ocean - Arctic Ocean- Svalbard ARC20M Metagenome (SPAdes) (version 2) | ecosystem: Environmental > Aquatic > Marine > Oceanic... | reverse complement strand
TGCTGCGCAAGCTCTATCGTGGCTCGCGTCGTGGCGTCATACCTGCCCAAGAGCTAGCCATGTCGGAGCGCATGTCGACGCGCCGTGAGCGCAAGCAGACCTCGAAGGCCGAGGCTAACTCCGAGGCGGCCGCCGCGCCAGCCAAGGAGAAGGCTGAGAAGGTCGACAGGCGGCAGTCGGGCGGCGGCGCCAGCGTGGCAGCAGCTGCCGCCTCCTCTGTCCCCGGGCCTGGCAAGCCCGCGCCGGAGAAGGCGCCGGAGAAGGCGAGCACGAGTAAGCAGCAGGCTGCGCCGAAGCAGGAGTCCAAGCAGGAGGCCAAGCCGCCGCCGCCGCCGAAGGAGGTGCCGATTGTCAAGGCGGCCTGCCACACGCCCGCGCCGCGCGCCAAGCGGCTAAAGACCGAAAAGGACGACGAGCCGCGCGCCTCGTCGATCGCGCTCGCGCCGACGCTGCCGATGCAGATCATCGCCGGCACGGGCACCGCCGACTTCATGGACGGCCCCCTCCCCACCTCGTGCCTGCGCGGGCCGATGGGGCTCGCGGTCGACGCCGAGGGCAACGTGCTGATCGCAGACTCCGACAACCGCCGCATACGCATGATCTGCAGGGCGGTGCCGAGCGGCGGCGCGGCGGCCGTGACGCCACCCGTCGCCGGCGCGCCGCCCACGGCCGACGCGGCCGCGCCCGCCGCCGCCGCGCCCGCCGCCGCCTCGAGCAGCGCGGCTCCTGCCGCGAGCGGCGCGGCTGCCGCGGAGGACCTCAACGGCGCGGCGGGGCCGCTCGACTTCGAGCGCGTGCGGACGCTGGCGGGGTGCGGCAAGCCGGGCTGCCAGGACGGGATGGGACGCTCGGCGACCTTCACCGACCCGAGCGGCATGGCCGTCGTCACCAAGGGAGACCGGGCCGGAACCTGCTACGTGTCCGACGCGGGCAGGTGCGGGCCAAAGCCTCACGCCCCCCCGCCCCCCCCCCCCCCCCTCCGCGCCTCGCGTCCCCTCTCCCGCCCGTTGCACCCCACGCCCACCCTCCACCTCCCCGCGCCCCACTCACATCCGCCGACGCGCCTCGCCGCACCTCACGCGCCACCCGAGCTGAGCCCGCCTCCTCCGCGCCCTCTCGCTCCCTCGGTCGCAGCCACACCATCCGGCGAGTGTCCCGCTCGATCACGCAAGGGCAGGAGGGCACGTGGGAGGTGGCGCTGATCGCCGGGGTGGCCAACCGGCCCGGCTTCGCAGACGGCGTCGGCAGCGCGGCGCAGTTCAACTATCCGTACGGCCTCGCGCTCGGCCCGGTGCGCAGCCCAGCCCCCGAACGAGCGGAGGCCGCCTCCTCTGCTGCCTCCCCTCCCTCGCCCCCCCCCACCCCACCCACCGCCACGATCGATCCCGCTGCTCAGCCGCCGTGCCCTCGAACGAAACCATGCTGGGACGACGCAGGACGGCACGCTCTTCGTCGCCGACTCGAACAACCACCGCATCCGCGCAATCAACGTCGAGACGGGCGAGGTGCGCACCGTCGCGGGCAACGGGCAGGCGGGCTACCGCGATGGCGCTGGCCACGGCGCCAACTTCTTCTACCCGACCGACCTCGCCGTCGACGCGGCCGACGGGACGCTCTTCGTGGCCGACCGCGCCAACCACCGGATTAGGAAGGTGACGAGCAAGGGCAACGTGAGCACGCTGGCGGGCAGCGGCCTCAACGGCGTCGTCGACGCAAAGGGCAGCGCGGCGTCCTTCTCGTGGCCAAACTCGATCGCCCTTGACCCGTCGCCGCGCGGCGCCCTCTACGTCGCCGACACCTTCACCTTCCGGCTGCGCCGCGTCCAGCGCGACGGCACCACGCGCACCATCGCCATCGGCCCCACCGCGCCGCCCAAGCCCCCCGAGCCCCCCGAGCCCCCCGAGCCCGAGCCCAAGCCGGAGGAGCCCGAGAAGCCCGCCGATGCCGCCGTGAAGGCCGAGCCGGGCGCCGCGCCCGCCGCCGCGCCCGCCGCGGCCGACGCCGCCGCCGCACCGTCGGCCGCTCCCGCCGCCGCACCCGCCGCCGCGCCCAATGGCACTCCCGCCGCCGACGCGCCCGCCGACGCGGCGGCCGCGGCACCGCCCGCCGCCGCCGCTCCCGAGGCGACGAGTGCGGCAGCCGACGGCGAGGCCACGCCCGCGCCCGCGGCCACCGCAGCAGCGGCAGCAGCACCCGCGGCGGCGGCCGGTGGCGAGGCGGCAGATGCGACGATGACCGACGCCGCACCCGCCGCCGCCGCGCCCGACGGTGCGGCGGCGGCGCCCACACCCATGGAGACGGATGCGCCCGCCGCGGCCGCCGCCGCGCCCACGGCCGCCGCGCCCGATGCCGCGCCCGCGGCCGCCGCCGCCTCGGACGTCAAGACCGAAGTCAAAGCCGAGCCCGCCGCCGCCGGCACGCTCGCGGCGCCCGCAGCAGGCACGCCGGCGGCCACCGACGGCGCCGCTGCCGCGGCTGCCGCCGCAGCGCCGGGCGCTCCACCCGCCGCACCAGCCGCCACCGCCACGACGCCAGCCGGCGCGCCCGCCGCCACCGCCGCGGGTGCAGCGGCGGGCGTGGCCGCACCGGGCGCCCCGCCCGCCGCCACGCCCGGTGCCGCGGCCGCTGCCAAGCCCGGCGGCGCGGCTGCCGGCGCCGCCGCCGCCGCGCCGCCGCCGCAGCCGACGGCGCCGAAGCTGCCGGAGGAGCCGCCCGCCGACAACCGGCTGAGCACGCTGCTGTGCATCGCCATCGGGCCGGGCGGCAACAGCCTCTACGTGTCGGAGCAGAGCAACAACCTCGTGCGGCGCGTCGTGCTGCAGTGATGAGGAGGAGGCGATACTGTTACAGTACGAGGGCGGGCGCGAGGCGATATTTTGGGCGGCGAGGCGATATTTTGGGCGGCGAGGCGAGGGCGAGTGCGAGGCGCGCATGCCCGCCGCGGACGGGAGTCGCGCCGGCGCCGTCACACACGAGCATGCGTCGATCATGCAGGAGAGTGGCGCTCGACCGTCTGGCAGGTTCCTTGCGTCTTGCCAGGGGGTCGGAGCGCTGTAATGTTAGATGCCAGAGAGACTGTCGAGAGATTGCGAGGGCATTGGACAGTGGCATGCGTGTCGCGTTCAATTGATAGAGACTCTTTAGTCTTTTGAGAGCACAAGCATGCAACGAAGAAGTAGGAATCCTACTGGTGTCTGTTTCAGCCGCTCGAGGAAGGCGAGCGTGGAGCCTGCCGCATGCTCACAGGGTCACAGGCATGCGTTTATCCTCTCGCTTGGGGTGAGCCAGATCACTTCGCGGAGTCCGCGCGTGTCATGAGCCGGTAGGATGCGCGCGGCCAGCGGCGCGGGATGCGCCCTAGGCTGGTACTGACCCAGTGCTGGTGTCCCGGGGACTTAGCCCTGTAAAGCGTTGTAAGTAATGTAATGCGTGTCCGACTAAAAGTCATGGGTCAGTCAAAGCTGTTGAAGCTGTTGAAGCAGAGCTCTCCCCGTGATGCCCAGTTTTTACGTGGCGCGCGGAAGGCGGCCCGTCGTGATCGTGCTGGTCTTGGCTGTCGAAGGGTACTTCTTGCGCGGGATGCATGCCGCATGCACGAGTTTGCGGATCACACGCGAGTCACCTACACTTGGTAGTGGCGCAGCACGACAGCGACCTCACTACTATTATCCATGAAGCACCTCGTCGTCGGCCAGCGTCGCACTACGCCGCGTGGCGCTGCTGCTACTAGCACGATGGCCGCGGCCATACCGGTGCGGCAGGACGCGTCACGGCCGACAGCAAGGCGGAACGTGGCGATGCTGCTCTTCTTGCCGTTTGCCCTGCTGATGCTGCTGCACACCGCGTCCTTCTCGGCGTCGCTGTCGACGGCCGGCACTTCGCCCAGCGCTATCCGCTTGGCGAGCGCCATCCAATCGGCGTCGCTATCCGCGGCACTTCAGCAGCAGAAACAGCAGCTACGCATCGCCAAGGCGGCGGAGGTCGGCCAGCCGTCAACGGCACACGACGCAGCCGCGGCCCTGACCACCCATCCAGCTATGGCCGCCGCCGACCACAGCAGCGAGCGCGCGGTGGTCTCGGCAAAGGAGACCGCGCTGCTGGTGGCGAAGACCGTCGGCGACACCGTGATCGACGCGGCCGCCGCCGGCGTCAACGTGGCGGCGGCGGCCGTGGCGCGCGTGGGCGACGAGATGCGCGCGGCGGCGGGCAACGGCGCGTGCAAGCCGGAGGCACCCGACTGGCCGCCGCGCCCGCTCAACTGGCTCGTGCCTCTCGAGGCCTCGGCGTGGCCGGTCGCCGGCTGCGGCGGCGGCCTCGGCGGCGCGTTCGGCGGCGACGAGGCGGCGGCGGCGCTGCTGTGCACAGAGTTGCGGCGCGTCGCCGTCTTCCGTGAGGTGCTGCTGCTCGTCGACCTGAGCGAAGGTGGTGGTGGTGGTGGTGGTGGCGGTGGCGGTGGCGACTCGACGAATCTCGCCGCCTTTTTGCGTCGGGCCGCTGCGGTGCCCGGCGGTCCGGGCGGCTCTGGCGGCTCCGGTGGCTCCGATGGCACGCTGGCGTCCCGCGTCTTCTTCGCTGCGGCGTCGGAGGCGGCGCTGGCCGAGGCGAAGCGCCTCGGCGCGGGAGGCGGCTTCGTGCTGCCGGCGGCGCTGGCGGCGCTGCCACCGGCGCCTCGCAAGTGGGCGGCCATCGGCGCGGTGCTCGGTTCGGGCGCGTCGCTGCTCTACTGCGACCCTGCGACGACGCTGAAGGAGGCGCCGTTTGCGTACCTGCACCGCACGGCCGATCTGGAGGCGGTCTCGGCCGATCGCTCCGCCGGCAGCTTCGGCCTCTCGCACGGGCGCGTCGTGTCGGTGGACGATGCGGCGATGGGATGGTCGCGATACGCGCAGTCGCTCGCGATCTCGCCGCTGTCGCCGCGGCTGCTCCTTCTGGCGGCGACGGCGGAGGCGCTCTCGCTCGCACGGACGATGCAGCGCCGGCTGAGTGGCACTGCAGCAGGGGCAGGGGCGACAGCTACGGCGGTGGAGGCGGCGCCGCCGGAGCGGTACGTGCTGACGGACGAGGCGATCTCTCCTGCGCACGACGGCACGCGCCGTGCCGGCGTGAGCGTCCGACTCCTCTCCGAGGGATGCTTCGGCACGGGGCGCGGCTCGGTGGCGCAGGCGCCCGACGATGGCTTCGGCGGCAGGCAGCAGCACCCGAACGAGGTGCTGGCGAGCCGCCGCTTCCTGCAGCGGGACCAGGTGCTCAAGCGAGGGTGCGCCAAGGTCGAGCCGCCACCCGGCGGCAGCAGCAGCACCGAGCAGCCCACGACGCCGCGCCCGCTCAATTGGGTGGTGGCGCCCGCCGCGGCGTGGCCGCCGCGTGAGGCGTGCGCCGTGCACGGCCTCGAGGCCTTGTGCGAGGTGGTGGGCAGGATCGCGGTGGGGAGGGAGGTGCTGGCGGCCGTCTCGAACAAGAACATCTTCCACATGCTGCGGCTGTTCGTCGACGGAGGGAAGGCCGCCAAGGTGCGAGACGCGTCGCTGCCGCAGCGGCGTGGCCACTCGCCGCCAGCCTCACGCCTCTCACGACCGTCGCCCACCTCCCCACGACCACCACCGCGCACACGCGTGCCCACGTCCCTGCATCATCTGAGCGCAGGTGCCGAATCTGATGGTGGTGGCGTTGGACGACCCGACGGCGGCGTGGCTGCAGCAGCGCGACGTGCACCACTACACGAAGAAGATCGTGTCTCGCACCGGCTCCACCGACAACCACGCCACCTCGGGCCTCAAGTTCAAGATCCTGGTCGACTTCATGCTGGTTGGGCCGCCATGTTGAAAAAGAAAGACAACGCCCCTTTGGCCGACCAGCCATTACGGGGCTCCAAGCGGCTGGGCGGCCCAAGCGAGTGCCGCCTTGCTCTCAACTTTCAACGCAGGTGGGCTGCTCGGTGCTTCTCTCCGACGTCGACGTGATCTGGCTCGCCAACCCGTTTGGGTACCTGTACCGCGACTCTGATGTGGAGGGGATGAGCGACGGGTGGGACGCGCCGACCACCTACGGCTACGACTACGGCGGCGGCGCGCTGCGCATATTCGCGCGGTGAGCGGCGCCAGACTCAGGGCTCCAGCAACCTTCGACCTTGCAATTTGGTGGCCTGCTCGTATCCTGCCGCTGCTGAGGCGTGCATGCGTGCGTGCGTGCGTGCCCCCGATCGCAGCAACTCCGGCATGTTCTACCTCGCGGCGACCAACGAGTCGCTCTCGATGATGCGCCGCCTCGCCTTCCGCATGGAGCGCGAGGGGACGTGGGACCAGACCGCGTACAATGAGGAGCAGTTCTACCCGGCGGCGGGGAGGCACGGCGCGGTGGGCGTGAGCTCGAGGGTGATGAACTACTTCTGTAACCTCAACTCGAAGACCTTCTTCCGGTTCATGAGGGAGGATGCGGAGCTGCTCAAGGGCTTCCGGCCGCTCTCGGTGCGCAGCATGCCACGTGTCCGCGCACGCCACGCCCCGCCACGCCATGCCACGCACGCAGCGGCAGCTTGCACAGCGCCGACAGCGGCAGCGAGCGGCTTCAGCGGCGGGGGACGGGACTTGCGCGGCCCACGACGGCTGTCTCGCGCAGGCGCACGTGAACTACCATCCGGAGAAGGGTGCTTATACCCCTCCCTGTAGGTGCTTATGCCCCCCCTCCTCTCGCGCAGGCGCACGTGAACTACCATCCGGAGAAGCCGCAGCGCATGGTCGACCTGCATGGCTACTACTACAAGGGCGACGCGAAGGGGATATGGAAGTGGAACGGCGGCGAGGGGTCGCGGCTCGAGGGCGAGTGCAAGGAGGCGAGGCGGGCGGCGGGCAGCCACCAGGGCACGCAGCTGGTGCAGCGCGTGCAGCGGGCGGGGCGCGCCGAGTGGGGCGGCATCAGGTACCTCGAGTTCAAGGCGCACGGCAAGCTGGCGACGCCGTGGGGCGAGGGGACGTGGGGCGACGCCACCAACCCGCCGGCGTGGCCCAACACGATCTTCGCCGAGTTCATCGGCCAGACGCACCTGCTCAAGTTTGAGCCGGAGGGCGGCGACGCCTTCTCGTTCATGCGCTGCAGCGACGGCGAGAGGAACTCGGGCAGGCTCGTGCCGTTGGACGCGGGGCCGTAGCGTGTAAATATGAGACTTAGTTAGGTTCCTGATTATCAAGGCTTCTGTAATGCAATTCACTGTAGTGCATCATGCACAACTTTGTTACACGGAGAAACTACTCTGCGCCCATGTTCCCAGCGACGGGAGCCAAGCGCAGGCTCGAAGAGCTCGCGGCGTTGGCGGCGGCGGCGGCGTCGAAGCTCGAGGAGTCGTCGTCGTCGGAGCTAGCGTCGACGGCGATGACTGCCGCTGCTGAGGAGGCGCTGCGGCAGGCGGAGGCGGAGGGTCTGACGCTGCTGAAGTCCGAGAGCAGCAGCTCCGGCTTCAAGGGCGTCGGGCTCGACAGCCGCGGCACGACCAGGCCATACTGGGCGGAGGTGTGGCGTGGCGGCAAGCGGGTGTCGCTGGGCTACTTCGCGACGCCGGAGGAGGCGGCGCTGTGCGTCGCGCGCTCGCCAGAGGGGCGGGAGGCAGCGGCAGCACTGGCAGGGCCACCGCCGATGACGGCGGAGGAGGCGCTGCATCAGGCGGAGGCGGAGGGGCTGACGTTACTCAAGTCCGAGAGCAGCAACACCGGCTACAAGTACGTCGGTGGCGAGCCCCGCGGCAAGGCCAAGCCCTTCAGGGCGCTGATGTGGCGTGACGGCAAGCAGGTTTTCCTCGGCTGCTTCGCGACGGCGGAGGAGGGGGCGCTCTGCGTCGCGCGGACGCCAGAGGGGCGGGCGGCTGCAGCAGCGCCGCCAGAGCCACCGCCGCTTACGGCGGAGGAGGCGCTGCGGCAGGCGGAGGCGGAGGGCCTGACGCTGCTCAAGTCCGAGAGCAGCAACACCGGCTACAAGTGCGTGGGCGGGCTTGGTTCGAAGAACGCTTCCAGGACAAGGCCGTACCACGTGGAGATCAAGCGCGGCGGCAAGAAACGGTCCCTCGGCTGCTTCGCGACGGCCGAGGAGGCGGCGCTGGCCTATGCACGGACGCCAGAGGGGCGGGAGGCAGCAGCAGCGCCGCCGGAGCCACCGCCGCTTACGGCGGAGGAGGCGCTGCGGCAGGCGGAGGCGGAGGGACTTACGCTGGAGCGGTCCGAGATCAGCAATTCCGGCTACAGGGGCGTGCACTTTGAGAGCGGCAAGAGCAGGCCCTACTTGGCGAGGGTGCAGCACCGCGGCAAGCAGCTGCACCTGGGGTGCTTTGAGACGGCCGAGGAGGCGGCGCTCGTGCTGGCGCGCACGCCGGAGCGGCAGGCGGTAGCAGCGCCGCCAGAACCGCCGATGACGGCGGAGGAGGCGCTGCGGCTGGCGGAGGCGGAGGGGCTGACGCTGGTGCGCTCGGAGAAGAGCTGCACCGGCTTCAAGGGCGTGTCGTTCCACTTCGGCCGAGGCAAGCCTTACAAGGCGGAGAGGACGCACCATGGGACGCACGGCAGCCAGCGCAGTCTCGGCTGGTTCGTGACCGCTGAAGAGGCGGCGCTCGAATTCGCGCGGGACGCCGCGGCGCCGGGAGCCAAGCGCACGCTCGACGAGCTCGAGGCCTCAGATGCGGTGGCGGCGTCCACGCTCGAGGAGTCTTCGGAGGCGTCGTCTGCGTCAACGGTGATGACTGCCGAGGAGGCGCTGCGGCAGGCGGAGGCGGAGGGTCTGACGCTGCTGCGATCTGAGGCCAGCAGCACGGGCTACAGGTGCGTGGCCAGGTGCGTGGCCAGGTGCGTGGCTACAGGTGCAGACAGGCCATTCAAGGCGCAGGTAGGTCGTGGTGGCCAGACGGTGTCGCTCGGCCACTTCGCGACGGCCGAGGAGGCGGCGCTGTGCTACGCGCGCTCGCCAGAGGGGCGGGAGGCAGCACGGGAGGCAGCGCCCAGCACGGCGGAGGAGGCCTTGCGGCAGGCGGAGGCGGAGGGGCTGACGCTGCTGCGGTCCACGAGCTGCAGCACCGGCTACAAGGGCGTGTGCTTCAGAGAGGACGGCGGCCACAAGAGCAAGCCCTTCTCCGCGAGCGTCTGGCGCGCGCCCAATAAGGTCTTCCTCGGCTGCTTCGCGACGGCCGAGCAGGCGGCGCTTGTGGTGGCGCGTGAGTCGACGGCGTCGTCGTCGGCGTCGTCGACGACGAATGACTTCAAGCCTGAGCACGAAGCGCTCGCTCCGGCGCTCGCTTCGGCGCCCGCATTGGCGCCCATGCCCATGCTGGTGGGGCAGCGCGTGATGGCTCAGTTTGGCGTCGACGAAGACGAGCTCTGGTTCCCGGGCGTCGTGGCGGCGGTGCACGCCGACGGCAAGATCGACGTGCAGTATGACGACGGCGACGAGGAGCGGCGCAAGGACCCGGCGCGCGTGCGGCGCGACGCCACCGCGCCTGCACCGGCGCCTGCGCCGGCGCCCGCGCCGGCGCCCGCGCTGGCGCCCGCGCCGGCGGTGCTGCCGGCGGCGGCGGCGGCGGTGCTGCTGCCGCTGCCGCTGCACGCGCTGAGCGTCGCGCAGGTGGGCGAGCTGCTGCAGCGGCTCGGGCTCGGCAAGTACGCCGAGGCCTTTGCCGCCTTCCCGGTCGACGGTGCGTGCCTCGTGGTGGCCGACGCGAGCGACCTCGAGGAGGCGGGCATGGGCGCCTCGATGCACCGCAAGAAGCTCCTCGCGGCGGTGGCACAGCTAGTGGCGGCGCCGCAGCCGTAGGGGTGCTTGAGCTGGTGAGGTGGGTGTTGATACTTTTTTTCTCCCTCCGTCATCCGTTTATCCGTGCCGTGCTGCGCATACGGTACGCCTAGTATTGCATGCAGCGTACCTCGCAATTACGCACAACTGCCAAACTAACAGCTGGGCTTAGTGCAGCACGCTGTAATCCTATCTGTGAGGCTACCATATCGTACGGAGACTAGAGTAAGGAAGCATGCTCGCGACCGCGTTCCTGTCGTCTCGACCGGCGGTATCCTGCCGACCTCCGCCACCGCGCTCGCCCGCCGTGCGGCTAGCCGAGGGCGGCGGCTGGTGGGCCAATCTCAACCCGTGGGCCGAGCTTCCAGTCAGCGCGGCCGTCGCCGAGACGGTCGATGGCATATGCCGCCCCGACGGCTGGTCCATGCGATGCACGCTAGGCTCGCAGCCGGCGCGCGAGCTTGGCGGCACGGGCACGCTGGCCAAGGGCGAGGCGTCGTCGACCGTCGGCCTAGACTATTCGGTGCGCTTTGAGCTCGAGGAGGGTTTCGACCCACCGCAGGGCACCGTCTCGCTGCTGTCGTCGTCGCGACTGCTCTCATCGTCGACCGCGGCCGAAGAGGCGGCCGCCGCGGCCGCCGGCGCGAGGCCGGCCGTCGCCAAGGGCTTCTGGTCTGTCGACGCCACGGACGACGAGGATGTGCCGACGGCCATCAAGTGGCGCCTCGCGTGCGCGGGCATCGAGAGCGGCGGCGTGACGATCGTGCCCGAGGGTCAGCTCTATTCGAACGCGCTCGTAGGCGAGCGGAGGCCGCTGCCGGGCGAGGAGAGCGCCGAGGGCGCGCGGCTCATCTCGCTCGGCGACGGCCGCCTCACGGTCAAGGAGGACGTGGGCGTCAACACGATCTTCCAGGCGCGAGGCATCCTCGCCGAGTTCAAGCTCGTCGGCCGCTTCGACGCGAGCCCACGCACGCCGGTAGCCGAGTGAGTCACGGTACCTTAGATTCTCGCTCTCAATATGGGCCACCCCCGCGGGCAACATACCGTGTCCGTCTCCCCACACATATACCCATACCGAGCCTCGAACCGAGCCAATCACGGACCATGGTCTGTCCTTCTCAGAGCATCGCCGAGACCTCCGGCGCGACGACGGTGCTCTTCGCCTTGACCATCTCGGTGTCGTACGAGACGCCGCGCCGCACCGTCAAAGTCACGACGGCCGCGGTGCTCAGCTTGTACCGCAGAGAGCTGACGGTGGCGTCGCCGTCGACGATGTCGGTGCCGTCGACCTTGGTCACGACGTCGCCCACCGCGAGCCCCACCTTCGCCGCCACCGTGTCCAGCAGCACCGACTTGACCTCGGTGCCCTCCGGGCTCAGCTCCACGCCCAGAGGCGTGTCGCCGTCGCGTGCGAGCCGGAAGGTGAAGACCATCTGGCCCGGCGCGGCGTACGAGCCCGTCTTGGCAATGCCCTTCGGCTTGGGGCTGTCACCAGAGGCCGAAGAGCCCGGCTGGCCCGGCGTGGGCTGCACGGGCTGCCGCGCGAGCTCGAGCGTCAGCTCCGTGTTTGGGTTCTCCGCCAGCATGCTGACGAGCTTGCGCTTGCCCACCTCCTTGCCGTCGACGCTGATCACCTTGTCACCAAACTTGACACCCGCAGTCTCGGAAGAGCTCTTCGGCGTGACCTTGGTCACGATGTTGTCGTCGTTCAGCCCGATGCCAAGCGAGCCGGCGGCGCGAGAGATGACCACGGTGACCGTCTCGACGCCGTCGCCCGCCGAAGCCCTCGTCCCACCGCCCGGCAGCTTGAACTTGGGCAAGTTGAGGCCGAGGACCGCCCCGCCCCGCCCTTGCCTGGTCTCTTGGCGCAGCATTTTAGCATGGTAGCGTGCCGACGCGCGTGTCTATGGGCTCCGCGCGGCCTAGCGCGGCCTGCACGGCTTCGCGAAAAAGGTATGCTGCATGCAGAACAAAGAAAATGATTTTTTCGGGCTCGTCCACGGGAGCTGCCCGAAATTCGAATTTCTTTTTTTGCAGGGTTGATGCAGACACGGGGGTTGGGAAGCCGAGCTGCTCGTCAGGTGTTGGTGCGGGCGAGGGTGTAGCCTCCGTACGTTAGATACTTGAGCCCGGGCCCTGAACATGCAGGTTTGGGTGCAGGTGCAAACCAGCGCAACATAGTTGCCTTCTTGGGCTCGCACCGCGGGCCTCTCTTTTTCCCTCTCGCCCTCCACACCATGTTGCTGGCGCTCGCGTCTAGCGTCGCCGGCGACATTCTGTCGCAGCTCCGCGAGCTCGACGCCGCCATCTCCGCCAAGGAGCGGCAGATGAAGGCGCACAAGCGGGCGGCGCCGGCGTCCGGCCCTGGTGATTGGTCGCCGCCGCACAGGCAGCCCTCGCCACAGCTGCGTGCGACTCCTACATCGGTCAGTTCCAAGCTGTCACACGAGTCGGGCGGCGACAGCGGCGAGGCGGAGGACAAGCTGCGGCTGCTGCTCATCGAGATGGCAAAGCAGCGCGAGAAGAAGAATGGCAATGTCGACGCGAGCGCGCCGGACATGGAGGCGCACCTGCCGCACCTGTTCGCGCACTTCGACCAGGACGGCGACGGAGAGATCAACGCGCGCGAGCTCAAGCACGGGCTGCGCTCCTTTGGCCTCAGCCCGCGCGAGGCCGGCTCGATCATGCGGCGGTACGACACGGACGGCGAGGGCACGCTGCGCCCGCGCGAGTTCTCGAAGCTCGCGCTGCGGACGAGATGGGGCGAGGCGGGGGGCGAGAAGAAGGGATCGAAAAAGGTGGAGTCGAAGAAGCAGCTGAGGGACTGCAAGTCGGAGGACTGGGACGTTGACAAGAGCGCGTGCATCACCGTGCATCACTCGGTCGTGAGAAAAGACGGCTCGTCCAACACAGGCATCAGCGCGCCTGCGCATCTGGCGCTGGAGGCGCAGCGCGCTTGGATGGGCCCGCCACGGCTGTGGGCGCCCCGGGTACCTTGGATGATGCCGGCGGCAGCGTCGTCCGTGCCGGCGCTGAGCCCATTCTCATTCCTGGAGCTCTCTCCGCGCGGCGGCGGCGGCGGCCACGGAGGGGTACCGACGGCGCATGACCGCGCGATCCAGCGAATGGGCGGCGGCTTCGGTGGGATGCTCGGCGGCTTCGGCGGCGGCTTCGGCGGTGGTGCCGGCGGTCGGCACGGCGCCGCCGGTGGTGCGCACGGCACGCATGGCGGCGGCGGCGGCGGCGGCGGCGGCGGCGGCGGCGGGCCGTCTGCGCCTCGCGCCGCCCCCGAGTTTCGGCACAACCGGCAGCTGTACAAGCGCTCCAAGTACGCCGACAGCCCGCGCTTCGCCGAGGTGGCGGAGGGCGAGGCGGAGGCGCGTGCGGAGGCGGCGCTCGAGCGGCGCGGCGTCTACACCGACATGAGCGCCGCGGCGACGCCGCTTCTGCCGTCTCTCGAGCGCATGGCGGCGCCGCACTCGCCGGCCATGGGCGGCGGCGGCGCGGCGGGCATGGACGAGGTGCTGCCGATCCTGCCGAGGGACCTGGAGCGCAAGGCCACCGTGCAACGGCAGCTCTCGAGGCACGGCGCGCCGCCGCCGCGCGCCGCCGCCAATGCCGCCGAGGCGCAGCAGGGTCCGCTCGAGCCTTGGCAGCGCGTGGGAATGCCGCAGCCGCAGCGGCAGCCGCAGCCGCGAGGAGCCGACTTCGGTGACCTCGAGAGGAGAGCCGACCCGATGGCGTCGCTCGGCGCGGCGCCGGCCGCCGGCGCGCAGGAGGGCGTCTCGGTGGGGCCGGGCGGCAACGTCTTCACGGGGCTCAAGCTGCCGCCGGCGCTCGTCAACGGCATGAACCCGACGTTCACCAGCATGGTGCACAAGCCGGGCTCCTTCCACTCGCGACGGGTCACCGGCGGGCGCCGCCGCGCGATGAACGTCAGCCCCCCGGGCGGCTTCGGGTACTCGGGCTTCGGGGGCTTCTAGCGCCAGTAGTGTTCTCAAGTCAGAAATCTCACGTTCAAAGCTATTTCTGTGGGTCATGCGGCCCGGCACCGCCGGCGCGACGCCCGCTTTTGCACGGCAGCCTCTGACGCAAAGCCGCGAGTACAAGCCACGGCAAACTCATCGTCCGTCTTTGGAAGCCAAGCCAAGTCTTGGGCGGGCGGAGACCGGGCCTACTCTCGGCGTCTTAGATGCGCGTGGCCTCGGCGAGCAGCATGCTGCTCCTGGCGGTCGCTGCGATGGCCTCAGAGGACGCGGAGGTGCCCTCGCCGCCTGCGCCGCCGGTGGAGCCTTGCATCCTGGGCGCGGCCCTCACAGGCCAGATCGACTTTGACTTCTTCAACGCGAAGCTCCTGCACAACAACCTCGGCGGCTTGGGGCCAGACACGGGGGTTCCCGAGGTGATCAGGTACGTGAATGTGGCGAAGGGCGACATCTACCTCTCGACCCAATCGCTCGTCGACTACTTCAACGGCCTGGAGCCGAGCAATGCATACGTTATCGGCGACACTGCAAACTTCCACTACGACTTGGAGGTGACCAACCTGACGACGTACTTCCCGTCCAACCCCCTTAACAACGGTCTGGCTGGGAAGTTTGGCACAATCCAGCTGGATCAGAGCCGCGAGACAACCTTCCAGATTCAGCTCAGGCAGTCCTGCTGCCTCGACGACTCGTGCGCCACGTACTACTGCTCGACGAGCTCGACCGGCATCTGCACCACAAGTGAGTATGAATGGAGAGACGAGACGGTCACCCCGTCGACGCACAACTTGGCCAACCAGCTCACGTACAACTGCTCTGCGATGTCCACGACGGCCGTCCTGGGGAATGACACCGTGATCGCGCTTGGCTTCTACGACCTTGACGGCTCTGGTTACAACGCTGACGGCTCTCTGATCCTGGCCGAGCAGCTCTCAGCATATGACTACGAGTCGTATGCGTTTGTGCAGCCATCGACCTTTCCGTACGAGACGGTCGACCTGGCGAACGTTATGATCGACATCGCCGAGACTGATGCAAGTGACGGACAGAAGAATGGCGTCTTCACTGCGACTGTGGAGGGCACCGGTGCAAACAACCCAGAGAACCCGCAGAACGTGACGTTTGAGCAGGCGAGGCAGGCCATCAATCTCAACGTCAGGGAGGAGACCGGGAGGTTCGTCTTCAAGTACGCCGTTGTGGGCCCCGGGTCAGGCCGCTTACTGTCGTTTGCCGGGCAGGGACGGACGGCAGTGTGCCCATCGCCTCCCCCGCCCCCGTCGCCGCCTCCCGCTCCGCCCTCGCCCCCGTCGCCGCCACCCGAGTTGAACATCATCTCACCAACAGTCTTCATCAACGAGACGGTACCGTTGAACATTTCCGGTGGCGCCCTCTGCGATGCGATCGACGGCTCGGCGGTCTTCGTTCCCGTGGACAGCGACGGATGCGCTGCCGCTGCGAATGCTTCGTCTGACCTCAGGGCCGACGACTGGGATACGAGCTGCCCGACTGACGAAACGACGGCCTCGTCCTCGTTCACGTTCGCCACCACTGGGCAGTACGTGCTGTGCATCTCTTCATCGCCGAACGCGTCGACCCCAGACGACTACGAGCGCGTCGACGGCGCGGTGGTCACCGTGAACTTGAGGGAGCCGCTTCCGCCTTCACCTATCGCACCCCCGCCGTATCCACCTGGCTTCGCTCCCACGCCGCCGCCCTACCCACCCGGTCTCGCTCCTACGCCGCCGCCGTCACCGCCCCCGCCGCCGGACCTTTCCCTCAGCCCGGATACCGTCTACGAGAATGACCCGACTCCAGTCGACTTCAGTGGCGGGGCGGTCGGTGATGTAGTTAACGGTTCGGCGGTCTTCGTGCCCATCGACGCCGACGGGTGCACTGGAGCTGCCGACTCAGCTGTGACTGTGACGAGCTGGGACGCTGTCGCGGGGACAACGTCGGGCACATCGACGCTCACGTTCTCTCCGACCGGAGAGTACGTGCTGTGCGTGGCGGCCTCACCGGATGCGTCGTCCGACAACGAATTCGTGCGCATCGACGGTGCGACGATCACAGTGATCACGAGCCCGCCGCCGCCATCGCCTCCCCCACCAGACCTTACTATCAACCCAGCGGTCGTCTACGAGAACGACCCGACGACCATCTACTTCACCGGCGGCGCGGTCGGCGACGTTGTCAACGGCTCGGCGTGCTTCGTGCCAAGCGGCAGCGACGGGTGCACGGCTGCTTCCGACTCCTCGTCGGTCTGCGTGACGAGCTGGGACGCCGAGGAGGATGGCCTGGGGACGTCGACGCTCACGTTCTCTCCAACCGGAGAGTACGTGCTGTGCGTGGCGTCCTCGCCAGACGCGTCACCCGACGAATATGAGCGCATCGACGGGTCGACGATCACAGTGATCGATGGCCTGCCACCGCCGTCATTCCCGCCAGGTCTCGCCCCGGCTTTGCCGCCGTATCCACCGGGCTTCGCACCGTTGCCGCCGCCGCCGTACCCACCGGGCTTCGCTCCCACGCCGCCGCCCTACCCACCCGGCTCGGCTCCTACGCCGCCGCCGATCCCACCGGGCCTCGCCCCGAAACCGCCGCCGTACCCGCCAGGTATGGCGCCGTTGCCACCGCCGCCGTACCCACCCGGCTTCGCGCCTACGCCGCCGCCGTACCCACCCGGTCTCGCTCCGGTACCGCCGTCGCCGTCACCGCCGCCGCCGTCATCGCCGCCAGAGCCGCCTAGCATTCCCAGTCCGCCCAGCCTGCCCAACATGCCTTTCCCGCCGCCGGCATTCCCGCCAGGTCTCGCCCCGGCTCTTCCACCGTACCCGCCAGGTATGGCGCCGTTGCCGCCGCCTCCGTATCCACCGGGCTTTGCCCCCACGCCGCCGCCGTGCCCACCAGGTCTCGCTCCTACGCCGCCGCCGTCACCGTCGCCATCTCCCCCGCCCGACATCACCATGGTGCCTATCTCCATGTACACTGGCTTTGAGACGCAGATCAACCTGACTGGCTCGGCAGTCAGTGCTGATTCGGTTGCGATCTTCATGCCCTGCACGGACGGCGACTGTGCTGCGGGTGGCGCAGAATGTGCTGGTGCAATGTACGAAAGCTCAATCAGTGGCGGGCAGGTCACGCCGATACCGGGCACGAGCGACTCGTTCTCCGTGACGGTGGGACTGATTCCCCTGGGTGAGCACAGACTCTGCCTCGCTACATTGCTGGACTCCGATGGATCCTACACCGCACCGTCGGACTCCGACTTCAACTACATTGCCGGCTTGGAGCTGAACGTGCTGCCCCTCACGATATCGATTGATCCCACGGTCGTCTACGTCGGAGATACCACCAACATCACCATCAATGGGAATCTGGTCAGCAATGGGGACGTCGTCAGCTTCACTCTCGGTCAAGATGCGGATGCCTCCGTGGCATGCGCCGACGCGGTCGCCGCCCCCAGTGAGGGCGAGGGGGGCGCCGTCAGCGACATGACTGTGGACGTCTCGATGTTGGTGATTGGAATCCATCAGCTGTGCTATTCGAGCGCAACTTCGCCGAGCACGGTGGATGACTACAGTTTGGCACCTGTGGTCACGCTGTTGGTGGTCAACCGCCCTCCGTCGTCGCCTCCACCCAGCCCAGCCTCGCCGCCGCCACCGCCGCTCCCATCAAATGCCTATTTTCTGCCCGAGGTGACGCAGGTCAACTCCGCCGTCGACGTAGACCTCTGCAACGCTCTCACCACCTCGGTCTGCACTCTGCCCTTTGGCTTGACGGTGGGCGGCGTCGGGTCCTTCATCCCGTCGGGTGACGATTCTGCTTCGTGCACGGGAGCCAGCGCTTCATCGTCCGGTGGCGTGATTGAGCTGGTCGACGGACAGATGGTGATTCAAGACGTGCTATTCCCCGCCACCGGCTACTACACGCTCTGCGCATCCTCAACCAACAGTGTGGCGGACTCGGACTACTCTCCAGTCTCTGGACGCATACTGGTCGTCACGTCTGTGCCCATCTACTACGCTGATCTTGGCTTCCCCTACCCGCCATCTGCTCCTGGAGAGGACCCACCGGGACGAGCCAGCGACAGCGAGTACACTGGCCCGGAGGGGCCGAGCGAGGACTTCAACGGCGTATGGCTGCGCCTGACGCTGAATATCTACGACAACAGCTCGATGACGCCCGACGAGACGATTACCATGGTCCAGGAGCTGATTGGCAATCTGAGCAACGGAACAGACTACCTCGTGGACCAGACGGTTGCGTGGGAGACCTCGTTGACCGTTACTCTGAACGGGACGTACGATGCCATTGATCTCGGTGGCGACGGGATCCATCGTCGGCTGTCGGAGGCACACAAAACCCACGGGGAATTCATCGTCTTCAGCATTCGCCCGAGCAACTACACGGGCACCATGGAGATTACGGGGACCGCCAAACTCGCCCTCGCCTGCGCCCTCATAAACCCCCAGTACGGCGCCGTCCTGGACAAGTACGGAATCCAGACTACGCCAGATGAGCTGGTCCTGGCGAGCTCTGATCCCTCATGGTACGAGTGCCCAACAGAGATCTGCGGCACCGATCTTTGGCAGGTCTGGGAAAATGGAAGCCAGGTCCTCATCGACTGCTATTCGCCTCCGCCCCCGCCGGGTGAGCCGCCGGCCTCACCGTTTGGACCTCCGTCCGATCCAAATCAGTTCGCCATCAACCTCGATGGCGACGAGTCAAATGTGGCAACGGACGACGGCAACAGCGACAGCGGCGAAGATTGGCAGTATGTGGTCCTGGCTATTGTGGGCGCCGTCGCCATCGGCATATGCCTGCTTCTCTGCCTGCTGCCCTTTTGTTGCTTCTCCGCAGCGCCCGATGAGCGCATATACGTCTTCCAGCTGCCAGACCTGCCCGCTACCAAGACTCAGCCACAAGTCGCGTCATGACGAGAGAATCAAGGTGCTCTTTTCTTCCAGCATGATTTCCAGGAGTCGGATCATGGAATTCACAGGTATAGAAATAGGTATAGGTGTATAAACTCAAGGACAATTATAGCCATTCACACCGCATCGTACCGCGACACTGGCTCGCCAGCGACGACCGGCGTTGCTCGCCGCAGTGGATCGACACCTCTCGCATGCTGCTGGTGGAAGGCGGGAAGCGCCGCAGGGAAGAGGCGCGAGTCCGACGAGACGCCCGACTGTGGCCGCGCGGCACCGCCACCACTGCGAGTCGCCTCGTCACCGGGACACCTCCAGCCGCCTTCCGACGCCATCGCCGACGACTCGGCGAGCGCGCGCGCGAGCGCCTCTTCCTCGGAGAGGGACGCGCCGTTGAGCGAGAGGAACTCGCCGGGTGGCCGCCGCTGCTGCTGCGGCTGCCGCTGCTGCTGCTGCTGCGCGTTCGGAGATCGCATCTCGCGCATCTCGACCGAGCTCGCGACGCCTGTGCGCGACCGGTGGCGCCGGATCGTGTTGGCCGTGCTGCTCCTGCCCGGGCGCTGCTGCCCCCCCGGCGGCGGCAGCGCCGACGCGTAGGGCAGCGCCCCGCCTGGCGCGAGGCCGTGCGGCGCGCCGCTGCCGCCGTGGCCACGCGACCTCTTCACGGCGGTGCCGATGGCGTAGGCGCTGTGAAGCATCTCGAGCCCGATCATCAGCGTGAGAGCGTACGGCCAGTAGCGGATGCACACCGCGATGAACGTGTCGGAGTCAAAGTCGGAGAAATCGAGCGGCGGCTGCGACGGCGGCGGGCCGACGTACGTGAACGCCTCGAAGTTCTCGGCGTAACGGCCGTCGGCACGCAGCACACGCAGGTGGCACGACGTGTTGCCCTCCGCCGAGGGAGACGCGCCGCTCGTCGCCACCAGTCGCTGCGGCGACAGCGCCGTCGCCGCTGCGACCGCCGACGCGTTCTTCTCTGTCGCAGACGCCCCAGCCGAGGCATTGCTGGCGTCAAAGCTCAGCACCGCCGCCTCGACGCCGCACAGGAAGACGCGCGTGGTGGTGTTCTCCCCATCGGCCACGGCAGGCCCAAGGTTGGTGCCCACAACCGTCAGCCGCGTGCCGCCCTCGGCGGGCCCGTGCGTCGGCGACAGGCTGGCGAGCTCGGGCCAGCCGAGGTCCTCGCTCTCCGCGCACATCTCTGTGGCGTTGGGGCAGCGCAGCGCGCCCGTCCACCCGTCTAGCCGCACGAGGCCGTCGCCGCCGTTGCAGTCGTGCCACGCGCCGGCGACGCGCACCTGCAGCTTGGTGGGCGAGAGGCAGCGGTGCTCGTAGCAGCCGTGGTACCTGGAGGATGGTCAGACGCGGCGAGATCGTCGACTTGGGTGGCGCGTGGATGAGGATCCGTGGCTTCCTGCGGTATTCTAAGGCGCCAGGCCTCTCCTTCCGAGTGCGTAGAGCAGCCCCACGCCTTCAGATGCAGACTGATGAGCCCGTGGACGCCAGCTCTGGCCTCGCCAAGCCGGCCACTTTGACCATCCTGTGGTACGCCGCCTCGAGCGACGCCGTCATGGAGTTCCACAGCGACGACGCGAAGCAGCGGCACTGCGCGCAGCGCTGCTCGCCCTTGTGCAGCGCCGCGTACGCCACCGCGGCGTCGCCACTGCCACTGCCACTGCCACTGCCACTGCCACTGCCACCCACGCCTGCACCGGCCGCACCACCGGCCGTGCCGCTCGAGGCGGCGGAGGAGCGGCAGTCCCAGTTGGTGAACGGCGTCCAAATCGGGCAGTAGTCATCCATCGCCGACGAGCCTCCGAGCGTCGGCGCGTCGTCGAAGTACTGGTACGCGCGAGGCAGCGCCGCGGAGTACGTCGCGAGGTCGCAGTAGGCGACCGACGCGCGGCCGAGCCCGCACCCCTCGCCGCCGGCCTCGGCGCAGAAGTAGCCGGGGGCGTCCCACGCCTCGCCACCGCACGACTCGGACACAAAGGCGCAGCCGCGCCCCGCGCCCCACAGCATCTCCTCGCGTGGCGCCAGCGCGCCCGCCGCCGCGCCGTCGTCGCCGTCGCTGCCGCCGTCATCGCCGTCGCTGCCGCCGTCGCCACCACCGCCGCCGGCCGCGCACCACGCGCGCCGCACGAAGCAGCGAGGCCCCGCCACGTCATAGTCGGGCACGTACCACCCGCTGTCCTCGAGCAGCGCCAGGGTGACGTCGGAGATCGCCGAGACCGCGCCGGCCGCCGTCGAGCCGCACATGACCTCGTCGCGCAGCACGCGCTTCTCCCAGTGCGACGAGGCCGTGCCCTCGCCGCCGCCGTTCTCGAGGGGCACGCCGTCCATGCAAGGCGCGGACGCCGAGCCGGCAGACGCGGCGCCGCCGCCGCTGTCCGTGTCGGCGGCGGAGGAGGAGGTGGAGGAGGGGCAGCGGCGCGCAGGGTTGTCGGGCGCCGCCTGCTCGGGCGTCTCGGCGCAGCCGTAGTGGCGGCGTGCCTTCTCGAGCACCTTGGGCGTGTGCACCATCCGCACCGTCGTCACGCCGCCGTTCTGCGCCACCACGCGCTCCGTCACCGGGTCCGAGCCCTGCCACCCAGCCGCGTCGCACGGCCTCGCCACCCAGCTGCCCGCCTGGTGGCGGTTGAAGTCGGGCAGCGTCGGGCACGGGAACTCGGCGATCTTCTCGTACGTGAAGCCGAGCACGTGCAGCACCTCGTGCACGAGCAGCTTGAGCACCGCGTCCACCGCCTGCTCACGCAGCTCGCCCTCACCGCCACCGCCGTCGCCGTCGCCGCCGCTGCCGTCGCGAAGCACGCCCAGCTCCGCCGGGTCTATGTTGATGTGGCCCACCACCGGCCGGCGCGGCACGTACGGAGTCGTCGAGCCCTCGTCCTCCTGGCAGTGGCCCGCGAACGCCAACGTCGACGACGCGATGGGTCGCGCCGTCACAAAGACCAGCACGTCTGTCGACGGCGAGCCTGCGTCGAGCATCGCCCGAGGAACGTCCACCGCTCCGCCGAAGCCGCACGGCTCGTTGGCTACGCTCAGCGCACCCTCGACTGGCGTGCGTATACGCAGCGCGGCTCCAAACCACGCGGCTACCGCCGGCAGGAGCACGTCCGTCACGAGAAGGCGGTTCTCGTCGGTGATGACGTCAACCGCGGAGCACCGGTAGTAGCAGTCGCCGTCGATGGTGGCGGAGCTGGAGCATGAGGTGGACGCGGTCGGTGGATCGCCAATGGCGACAGTCTGGCCGACCGACGTGCAAGCGCGAGGGTCGTCGGTCATGGTGTCGGAGTTGAAGACCAGGCGCAGAGGCTGCAGGTCGGTGCTGAGTCGTCTCCGTGCCGTCCGTCGCTGCGGCGAGACCACGACACGTCTTCTACGAACTACATGATCGTGCATGCAGTCGTGGGAGAGCGAGCCGATCACGAGAGGGAGCATGTTAGCCTGTGCTAGCCACGGCGATCAGCGTTAGCCGGCTCTGCTATAACCGCATGCAGAGGTATGCACGTCTCGCGAATCAGTGGCCTGAATAATCGCGCGGGGTACGAATCGGACTGCGCAGCGATGGCCTCACCAGATGCGCAGCTAATTCGCATCCTCGAGGGCCTCCCGCTCTCCTCCGACGGCCTAGACGGCCTCGACGGAGCGACACCGGAGGCCGAGTCGCCCTTGGTGGCAGCCGAGCCCGCTCAGCCGCCCGCGGCCGCCGACAGCAGGGTGCGCCGAAGGAAGCGCACGCCCAAGCTGTGGTCGGCGGCCGACGAGGGGCGCGTCGACGACCTGCGCGCCGCGCTCGAGCAGCGCAAGGACAGCTTCGCGTCGTCTGGGCCCACGGCCAGGCTCGCCTCGAGCTCTGGCGGCGCCGTGAGCTCCGGGCCGACGCGCTCGATCAACTGGTGCAACGACGCGGGCACGACGGCGCTGCACGCGGCGAGCCTCAGCGGGCACGAGGCGTGCGTGCAGCTGCTGCTCGACGCGCACGCCGCGCTCGACCCGCGCCAGAAGGGCGGCGCGACGCCGCTCATCCTCGCCGCGCGCCAGGGCCACTCCGAGTGCGTCGCGCGGCTGCTCGGCGCGGGCGCCGACCTCGCCCGCCGCGACGCGACGGGCACGGCGCTCGACAACGCGCGCTCCACCTCCTGCTGGGGCGTGCAGGGCGACGACGACGAGGAGGACGAGCTCGAGGAGCGGCTCGAGGGTTCCAACGCGAGATGCATCGAGATCCTCGAGGCCGCGGAGCTTCAGCAGAAACACGAGCAGACGTTTCTGCTGGGGCAGCGGCAAAGGGAGGCGGCCGCGCTCGCGCACGACGCCGCGGCGCTGCTCGCGGGGCCGCACCTCGGCCGCGTCGTGCTCGACCACAGGCCGCGCGCCTCGAGTGTCGCCGGCGGCAGCGGCGGCAGCGGCGGCAGCGGCGGCGCCGGCGGCGCCGACGCCACCGGTGCCGCGCCGCCGGCCACCGCTGCGGCGAAGCCGCGCGCCAAGTTCGGCATCGGCCGAGGCGGCGCCAAGGGCGCGGCGGCGGCGGCGGCGGCGGCGGAGCAGGCGGCGGCGGGGGCGGAGGCGCTGCTCTCGCACCGCAACGAGCTGCTGCGCTCCTGCTGCGAGGCGATGGCGCTCCACGGCTTCGAGCCGGGCCACCTCTCGCCGCCGTCGCTCGCGGCGTGGGTGGCCTCGGCCTCCGGGCGCGAGCGGCTCTGCCAGCTCGCCGAGCAGCTGCCGCAGCCGACGGACGAGCAGGTGACTTGCCAGCCACCCGTTAGGTGGTGTGCCCCTCCTCCTCACAGTGGTGTCCCCCCTCCCCCTGCAGGGCCGCGCGCTCTCGGGGCGCGAGCTCGCGCTGGCCATCCGCGTCGTGCAGATGCACCTGCGCGAGGCGGCGCAGCCCGCGGCGGGCGGCGTCCTCGGCATGGACCAGCTCGTGCCGCTGCTCGAGCCGCTCGTCGTCGAGGCGCGGCCCGCGCGGGGGTGACTCGCCAGCACCCGTTAGGTGGTGTGCCCCCTGCTCCTCACAGTGGTGTCCCCCCTCCCCCTGCAGGTGGTCGCTGCACGCGACGATGAGCGCGATCGCCGAGCAGGAGCTGCTCGACAAGCCCGACCTCGCCTCGGCGGTCGACGGCTGGGAGACGGCGTGCGTCGGCGTCGAGGCGCAGGCGGTGGCGCGGTGGCGGCGCGGCACGCGCGAGGCGGCCTTCTGGGGCGCGCTCTGCCGCCAGCCGCCGCCCGACGTGCTGCTCGCGGCCGTCTGCCTCGAGAAGCGCCCCGACTCGCTGCCGCAGGTCTTCGGCTCCTTCCTTGCCAACCTCGAGGCGGCCGAGGAGGAGCTGTGGGGCTGCGCCGCCAGCGCCGCCGCCCACGCGACGCAGGTGGCGCAGCTGGTGGCGGAGATGTGCCCCGGCGGCGGCGGCGACGACGGCAGCGGCACCACCGAGTCGCTCGACGTGTTTGGGCCGCACACGACGTGGGCGCTGCAGGGGCTGCCTGACGTGACGCAGGCCGTGTAGCGTTGAGAGCAGAGGGCTCGTCCCCAAATCAGGTACTCGTAGTGGACGTCATCATACGGTACTTTACGCGTTTGCCAGCTAGAAACCCCAGCACCCTGCACTAGGGCGTCCGCGGGTCGGCGCCCGCTCGTAGCCGGCGGAGCAGCGTTGCGGTGTAGGGGTGGTAGGGAGGTGCGGGGTGTGCGGGTGTGGGTTGGGTTGGGCGGGCGGGGAGACAGAGCTAATCCTCGTGACCCATAGACGGTAGCGCCGTCGGTGCACCCACAGAGGCGGCTGCGGGCGGCGCGCGAGGCGGCGGCCATGGACGACGCGCCGGATGACGTGGCGGCTGCGGTGGTGCTCACTGCAGCGGCTGCGACTAACAGCGCGGCGCAGGACGCGCCGGTGGACGGGGCGCCGGTGCTTGCGCCGGTGCCCGCGCTGACGTCGGCAGGCGAGGAGCCGCCGGCTGAGGCGCCGGTGGACGCCGG
>Ga0209713_10000378_pt1 | contig 24678 bp, 11 predicted proteins | sample ArcOceMetagenome_3_FD_187444 | JGI IMG/M metagenome (GOLD analysis project Ga0209713, IMG submission 187444) | Marine eukaryotic phytoplankton communities from Arctic Ocean - Arctic Ocean- Svalbard ARC20M Metagenome (SPAdes) (version 2) | ecosystem: Environmental > Aquatic > Marine > Oceanic... | reverse complement strand
CTGACAGGCGCAAAGCAAACAGCTTGCCATCTCAGAAAAAATCGTCTGCATAAGAAACGGCGACTAAAATCCCGGAGCGGCGCGCGTCCCGGCGCCGACCGCGGGGCTAATGTCCACTCGTTCGGATCCGGATGACATCGCCAACGCGCCGGATGGCGACGGTGACAACTTCGATGCCGGCGTGCGGCAGCTCGAGATCGCTCGTAGCCTCGCCGACACCGACTCGGACGGCAAGCTGAGCTTCGCCGAATTCAGTTCGCTGGTGCGCCAGCGCGAGGACGGCGACTTCACGGAGGCGGAGCTGCAGCGACGCTTCGAGGCGCTCGACACCGACGGCTCCGGCTTCGTCGGCAAGGGCGAGTACCTCCGCTACGCCCTCCGAGAGGCGCTCGCCCGCTCCACCTCTCGTGTCATGGACCTCTTCAAGAAGTGGGACGCGGATGGCTCGGGCCAGATCGAGCGAAAGGAGTTCATCGGCGCCGTGCGCTCGCTCGGTCTCGACTACTCGGACTCCGAGATTGGCGGCGTCTTCGACGAGCTGGACATGGACCATTCGGGCGAGATCGGCTACAAGGAGCTCAACAAGATGCTGCGGCGTGGCGAGGGCTCGCTGAACGCGGCGCTGCAGCCGGGCGCGGCGGGCGAGATTCAGACGGCCGCCACCACCAAGCACGCTCTGCGCAAGCAGCCCTCGGGCAAGAAGGGCGGGATGGGGCTCCACGTGGAGGTGGCGGAGGGCGAGGACGTCCAACAGAAGCTGCGCGACCAGCTCACCAAGAGCGCGGTGCGCGTCATCGACCTGTTCCGCGACTGGGACGAGGACGGCGACGGGCAGATCTCGAAGAAGGAGTTCCGCAAGGCGATGGGCACGCTCGGCATCGAGGGCACCAAGGCCGACCTCGACAAGCTCTTCGACTCGTTCGACCCCGACCACGGCGGCTCGATCGACTACAACGAGCTCAACAAGGCGCTCAAGCGGAAGGTGCAGCTCGACCCGAAGCTGCAGGCGGGCTCGGTCAAGATCGAGCTCAAGGCGCAGAACAAGTCGTCCAAGAACCTGATCGGCGGCGGTGGAGGATCGTCCAAAAACCTGATCGGCGGCTCGCCCGGCGCCGCGTCGTCTCGGGCGGGGTCCGCCAAGAACCTGCTCGCGTCGTTCAGCGGCGCCAGCGACGGTGGTGCCAGCAGCGACGGCGGCGGCTCGCCGCTCAAGGGGGGGCTCGCGCGGCTGAAGCAGGCGGGGACCAAGGTGCAGGCGGGCCTCAAGATGCAAGCGGCGGGCAAGCGCGCCGAGAAGAAGCGCGTCAACTCTTCGCTGCGCGGCTTCTCGCTCGATCTGAGCGATGGCGCGCCGCCGCCGCAGGACCAGATCCGCGACCACCTGCTCAAGAACGCGACGCGTGTCATCGACCTCTTCCGCGAGTGGGACGAGGACGGCGACGGCGAGATCACCAAGAAGGAGTTCCGCAAGGCGATGCCGCTCCTCGGCGTCGAGGCGCCGCGCAGCGTCATCGACCAAATCTTCGACTCGTTCGACCCCGACGGCTCGGGCGCCATCGACATGAAGGAGCTCAACAAGGCGCTGCGCCGCAAGGTGCAGCTCGACCCGAAGCTGCAGGCGGGCGGCGCCGGCGCCATCGAGCTCACCGCCAAGAACAAGTCGTCCAAGGACCTGCTCGCCGCCGCCGGCGGCGGCAAGAAGGCGCCGGAGAGGTCGATCGAGGAGCGGATGCTCGACGACCTCAAGAAGGTCCTCGCGCGGAACGCGCAGCGGCTCGACGACCTCTTCCAGGGGTGGGACGAGGACGGCGACGGCAACATCTCGCGGCGCGAGTGGCACAAGGCGATGCCGGCCATCGGCATCCGGGCCGACAAGAAGGTGCTCGACAAGCTCTTCGACACCTTCGACGAGGACGGCAGCGGCGAGATCTCGATGGCGGAGCTCAAGGCGTCGCTGCGCAAGCCGACGCTCAAAAAGGGCGGCTCGCTCGCGCAGATCGACAAGAAGGCGGCGGCGGAGAAGTCGCCCGCCAGGAAGGAGAAGTCGCCGGCGCGCGGCCGTGGTGGGCTCGAGTCGCCGGGCAAGTTGGGCGGCAGCGCCACCAGCCTCGCGGGCTCCGAGAGTGAGAAGGACGAGAAGCCGAAGCTGAGCCTCGAGGAGCAGATGATCGTCGACGCGCGCAAGGTCCTCGAGAAGAACGCGCGGCGGCTGGGCGACCTCTTCAAGGAGTGGGACGACGACGGCTCCGGCTCGATCAACCGGCGCGAGTGGCGCAAGGCGATGCCGGCCATCGGACTGCGCGCCTCGACCGAGATGATCGACAAGCTCTTCGACGCCTTCGACGAGGACAAGAGCGGCGATATTGAGCTGCACGAGCTGCAGGCGCAGCTGCGCAAGCCCAAGCTCGAGCGCAAGAGCACGCGCTCCGTCATGCCGTCCTCCGACTCGACCGGCTCCCTCTTTGGCGGCGGCGGCTCGCCGTCGTCGTCGGGCTACGGCTTCCGCGCCGCGGCCGCCGCGGCGGCGAGCAGCGACGAGAGCCGTAGCCCGCCCATCTTCCGGCCGCCGCGTCCGGTGCGGCGCCGCGTGGCGCACGACGAGGCGGCCCTCGCCGTCAAGGACGCGAGCATCCGCCTGCGCGTCGTGGGGATGCCGTCGGGCGAGTGGAGGGAGGAGGAGGAGGAGGAGGAGGAGGAGGAGGGCGAGAGCGAGGGCCCCCACGGGGTCGGCAAGGCCGCCAAGGCGAAGGCGAAGCGCGCCGTCTCGATCGAGGTGGTGGAGCCGCAGCGGCAGCGCACCCTCTTCGAGCACCAGCTGTCGGAGGCGCTCGCGTCCTTCGGTGGCCCCGGCGGCGGCGGCGGCGCGCGGCTGTGGGAGTCGGCGGAGCAGATCGAGCTGAGCGACGCGGAGGTGGCGCGGCTGCGCGACGAGGAGGCGAAGCAGCGCGAGGCGCTCGACGCGGCGCGCGAGCGCAACCGCAAGATCGCGCGCGAGAAGGAGCGGAGCGCGGTGCGCATTCAGGCGGCGCAGCGCGGCAAGCTGCAGCGGCAGCAGCGCGCGGCGCAGCAGCGTGCCGAGGAGTACCGCTTCGCCAAGAGCTGCGTGCGTCGCTTCGACACGGCGGGGCACAACGCCGCGACCTTCTTCGTGTCGGCGCACGAGGTGCTCGAGGTGCTCGAGGTCGTCGGCGAGGGTCGGCTGCTCATCTCCGCCACCGACGCGGCGACTGGCCAGACGGTCGTGAGCGACGGCGTCGTCTTCGACTCGGCGGCGCATGGCATCCTCCCACTGCCCGGCAAGCGCGGCTGCGGCGGCGTGTCGGCCGCCGCTGCCGCCGAGGGCGGTAGCCCGGCCACGGGGCGCGGTGGCGGCGGCGGCGCGGGCGAGGTGATGTGGTCTGCGCCGGGCGAGTACGAGTACCACTTCACGCTGCACCCGCCCTCGCGGGTCGAGCGCGCCGTCGACAAGGCGGCCCTCTCCGCCTCGGCGCCTCCCTCGATGTTTGCCGAGTGGACGGGCGGGCCGGGCGGGCCGCGCAGCACGCCCAAGCCGGGCGCCGTCGGGTGGGGGCAGCCTCCCTCGGACTTTGTGCGGCCGTCGTGGGCCGAGAAGGGCGCGCGGCTCGGCGTCTCGCAGTACACGATGCGCGTCCGCTTCCGCATCGAGGCGTCGTACTCGGGCCGCGAGTGCCTCGCCAAGCCGACCCGCTACGTGCCAGAGTACTCGGCCGTGCGCGCGCCGCCCGCCGAGCCGGCGCCCCTCTTCGTTCCCGACGAGGCGATGCGTGGCGCGGGCTCGCTCTCCTCCTCGCTCGCAGCCGCGCGCAGCGACGCGGTGGCGCCGTCGCCGCCGCTGCCGGCGTCGCTGCCACCGCCGCCCATGGCGAAGCTGCAGCCGTCAGCGTCGCAGCCAGCGCTCCGCAGGGGCGCTGGGCGCGGCAATCCGCCGCTGCAGACGTCGCAGTCTCAGCCGCAGCTGGAGCAGCAGCAGCAGCAGCAGCAGCAGCAGTGGCCGCAGCAGCCGCAGTCACAGCAGCAGCAGCAGCAGCTGCAGCAATGGTACGCACAGCAGCAATGGTACGCACAGCAGCAGCAGCAGCAGCAGTGGCAGCAGCAGCAACAGCCGCAGCAGCAGCCGCAACAGCAGCCGCTCTCCAAGAAGCAGGAAAAGGAGCGGCAGCAGCAGTGGCAGCAGTGGCAGCAGCAGATGCAGGCCTACGCTGCCGCTGGCTACTACATTGACCCGGCCTACTTCTATGGCTTCGTCGACAACGCGGCGCCCGCGGGAACGCTCGAAGAGGTGAGGAAGCCGCCGCCGAAACTGCCTCCAGTCACCGAGGGCAACCTCGCCGACCGTCGTCGGCAGGCGCGGATCAATCGTGCCAGGGGTTAAGTGAAATAGTTCAGAGAGTGTGGAGTAGCATCAGATAATAACCGAGAAATGTGCAGGGAAAAAATCGAGTGGCATGCAGTGAGGCTATTGAGGCGACGCGTACCCTAGGGTAAACCCCCGCCCTTGGCTTTCGCCTACCCCCCTCACCTCCGGCTCGGGCCATGCGCAAGTCATGCATGTACTTACTACACGCGTGCGCCTGCCGCGGAGCGCACGCGTGTGGGCCAACCCTGGCGCGTCTCGCCCTCGGGAACTCGCTCGCCCGCCATCACAAGCGTGTGCTCGAGTAGCCGCACACCCTGATCGATTACAGCGTCTGCCATGACACGGGAGAAGCTGCGCACAGTGGTACGGGCACCAATGGCGATCGTGCCGAGGGAAAAGGCGCCTCGCGTGTTTAGGTGGCAGATGAGTGAGCACTGGTTGTTCACGCAGACACCGTCGCCAATCGTGATCAGCTCCGGCTCGACCAGCATCAGGTCTGAGCCCTGTGGGAACAGGCAGACGTCGGCGCCAATCTTGCCGCCGATGGCGCGGTACCACAGCACGATGTAGCCCGAACCGACAAATCGGGACAGGTCAATGCAGGAGCGCTCGAGCGAGCTGTAGATCTTCCACCGCATACAGTACGAGCTCCGGTCCCACAGGTACTCACCCGCCTTCCTTTCGCCGATGACGAGCCATTTCGTACCCACGCCCATCGCAACGCAGCCAACGACGGTAGCAGCGCGGATGATCAGGGAGGCGCCGCCGATGGCGAGCAGGTGCTGCCCGATGGCGGCAGCTGTCTCGGCGAGGGAGACGTTGTAGCCGCGCTCACTGACCACTGGCTCAACCATCAGCTGTGTGGCCACGCAGACCGCAATGAGGAAGCGCCCCTGATCGATGCAGCTGGCCACACCGCTAAGCAGCATCGTCGATATCACGATCAGGGATGGTGGCGGTACCCACCACAGCGCAGCGGCGCGCTGCTCGGGGGTGCCATAAAAGGTGCGCCCAAAGGCGTGTGAGGTGTCGGAGCCGCCCGCGTCAGGCGCCTCTGACGAGGGAGCCACCGCCATCTTTCGCGTGTCGCTGCCACCTGACTCGGTCAGCCCCGAGCCGGGGTCGAGAACGACGCAGTCGCCGCCGTACGAGCCGAGAGTGGTCGCGCTAGAAGGGTACGTGCGGCCGGGGCGAGTCACCGAGCCCGACCCGAGCACACATCTGCGACCAACTGTCACTCCCGGCAGCAGCACGCACCGGTCTGCGACCATCGCGCCGGCGGCGAGTACCACGGCCGCCGAGCGCTCCGTGTCCGAGCAGAGAATCGTTGAGCGCGAACCGAAAACGACATCATCGCCAACGGTGAGCAGATCGAATTCAACAAGATTGAACATTACGCCAGGCCAGAAAATGCGCCTACCGCACTTAGCACCAAGCAGCTGCAGCACGACGGAAACGCCGCCCCAGTGGCGTGCCAGCAAGGTCTGCGTGCCGCAAAGGTCCCTGTCGATCAACTTCTTCATGAGCCAGTACTGGAAATGCTGCCACTGCCCCTTGTGCCCCTCCTTGAATCGGCCAATGACGAGTCGTTTGACGGCGATCACGGCGGCGAGCCGCACGAACGGGCTGACAGTGGCGCGCACGAACATGCAGAGCAGAATAACACGGATACGCCACGCAGACGTGAGCCACATGACGCGGTCATCCCATTTAGTAAGCCACGAAGCATCGGCAAGGTCGGTCCCATACCGATACTCGTTTGGCATCAGGTTGACGAGACTGAGACAGAGCAGGTAGGGCATCAGCGCCATGACGCTCACGAAGCCAATGCACGGCCATCCCACCACCCACTGCATCCAAAGCGGCGGCGCAGCAAACGTAGGGCGGCACAACTTGCGGTTGCGAGCCGACTGCTCGTCGCACGGCGGCTCGTGCGCTGACGAGAGCGGGCCAAGGCAAGTGCCCACGGCGAGGCTTGAGCCCGGACCGAGCGCGCACGAGCAGCAGACGCCGGATCGCTTGCCGAGTGCAACTGGCTGCAGCACCATCGCACCTGCGTCGGCGGCAAAGGCCGAGATCGTCGACGTGTCGATGGCAACGTCGTCGCCGATGCTCACAAGGTCAGCCTCAGAGATGTGTGCCGACGACGCTAGCTTGACCCCTGACCCAACCCGTGCGCCGAGCAGCCTCAGGTAGCGGCAGCGCCATTCGTCATTTTGGTCGAAGAGCGGGCCGCGACCGCAAGCGCGCAGAGTCTGATCGGCAATCCACCAACGCAAGTAGTAAGACCCCCACAGCGGGTAGGTGCCGGCGCGGTAGCGACCAATGACGAGCCATTTGACGGCGATGCCGCTGAGCGGCATCACGAGCGCGGACGCAACGATGCGTGAGACGAGCAGGCAGGCAATGAACTGATACGTTGCGACGAAGAGCAACGTGAAGCCAGAAAATGTGACGAGGCGCGAGAGCGGCGACCACAGCAGCGCTGGCAGAGCCTGCACGAGCATTGGTAGCGTACTGAATTGCGAGGCAGTCACTGGTGGCGACGTGCCTGACGAGACGGGCCCGGGGCTGCCGCCTGCAGTCACGGGCGGCGACGCCTCGCCCGCGTCGCGGCGAAGCGCATCGACCTCCGCGGCCATGGCGCGAATCGTGCGTGGCGGCGCGAAGAGCACTACGGGGCTCAGGGATACGCCGTACTGTGCGCTGAGCTGCGAGGCCAGAGCGCCCATCTTGATCGAGGTACCGCCCAACAGCATCAGATCCTCATCGACTGGCACGCCGCGCTCGTCGGCTGGCGCGCTGGCCGAGGCGCGCAACGTCAACCAGATGCGCTGCACGGTACGCTCGGTGTCGGAGATGTCCTTGTCCCCGGCACCCTCCCACTCCCACACGCGCGAGACAGTGCGCTGCATCCGCTTGAAAAAATTGGGCGTCCCCTCGGCGGCCATCTCGATACGCTTTGTGGGGATTGGCTCTTGGTTGGTATGTCCGGGCTTCTCGAGCGCCTCAAATACGCGATCCGCCTCGGGTGTAGCCTCTTCTACCACCGGCAGTCCCATCCGCTCGGCCATCTTGACGCGCATCACCTTGCTCGTCGCGTTGCGCGGCAGCCCGAGCGGCGCGTGCACCAGAACCACTGGCCATTTTGCTGGGTCGAGCGCACGCGCCGCGTGCTCGGCCAATTGTCGGAGCTCGACACGTGGCGCGCCCGCCACCGGCACAACACAAACACCGACTGCCTCTTGCAGCGTAGCGTGCGGTGTCGCGAATGCAGCGACCTCGTGAACGAGCGGGTGCGTGATCAGCACCTCCTCAATCTCGACTGGCGCGATCGTTTCGCCGCCGCGATTGATGACCTCTTTGGAACGCCCAACGATGTATAGCCAACCCTCCTCGTCAATGTAACCCTCGTCGCCCGTGTGGAACCAGCCTGCGATGAACCCGTCGCTGCGGCCCTCGTAGCCCTTCATGAGCGGGCTGCCACGTAGCGCCACGTGGCCACGCGTACCGTGAGGCAGCTGCTCGCCCTCGTCGTTGTGGATCTGCAGCTCGGGGCCGAGTGCGCGACCCGAAGAGCCGGGGTGCTCGAGGTTGTAGTCGTCGGGCGGCGCGGCGATTGGCATGCATTCCGTCATGCCGTACGAGGGCATGACCACGCACCGCTTGGCGTTCGTTGAGTACATGTCGCGCATTTGCACCGCCTGTGCCGGAGACAAAGGCCCACCGGCGTTCCAGATCATGCGCAGGGAGTCGGCAGAGGAGCGTGCCGACTTGGTGTACGCGACATAGATGGAGTGGTGGAGGGTTGGCGTCGCGTAGTACCACGTCACCTTGTGCGCCTCAACCACGGTCCAAAAATAGTGGGGGTCAAAGTACGGCATCGCGACAACCGCACCGCCCGCGAGTAACGGCGCGAGGATGCAGCGCATGATGCCACCGACATGAAAGAGAGGCATGATGTTGCAGCATACGCTGCCCGGTCCGAGCCGACCTGAGGCGGCGAGGCAGACCGCTCCTACGATCAAGTCCTCGAGCGAGTGCGGCACGGTCTTCTTATTTCCAGTCGTGCCCGACGTCTGCAGCAGGAGCGCGCAGTCGTTGAACCAAAGTGGCTCACACGGTGCGTTGAGGCCGAGCGGCACTCCCCACCCCGAAGCGCTACGCGCGCCCAAAACTGCGCGCCTTATCGTGAAGAGCCCGACGGTCGGCAGTGACTCCGCCTCGATCACCAGCAGGTCCAGCTGTCTTGCCGCGTCTATGGCCTTTCCGCTTGCGGCAGTGTTGGCGTCGAGCAGCAGCAGAGCCGTGACGCCGCATTCACGCATCGTCGAACCCATCTCGAGTGCGGTGCTACCAATCGAGAGCGGAACAAGCGTCGCGTACGCTAGCACAGAGAGGATGGCGGTAGCGCTTTCAGGTCCGTTGGGGAAGGCGACGGCGATCCGGTCGGAGCGGCTAACATAGAAGCTGGCCAGTTCGGCGGGTACCTGCTCGGAGACGAAGCGGTGGAGCTGGCGGTGCGTGCACGGCTGTCTCGAGGGGTCGGCTGCGAGCAGTGCTGGCGCGTCGGTCGATGGCAGCAGGTCAAAGAGGCACGCGAAGGTGGGCAGCTCGAGCAGCGCTGTTTCAGAGGAAAGCTCGCCATAGCGCTGTCGCATGCGGGCGAGCCGCGTGATTGCGGCGGCGGCCGGCACCTCAGGCACGCCGATGGGGGTCCGGAGCTGCAGCACCGCGTTCACGAGTGTCACAAGTGCAGCGAGCCCAAGGCCATGCATCTCGCCAAGCCGGCCCAGCGTTGCAAAGCCGAGACCGTGGTTATAGCGCTCGACCGAGCGCAGATACATGACCGACAGTGCGCTGCACATCAGCAGTGCGCAGCGAGAGATAGGACCAGCAGGGCCAGTGCGAAGCTCGTCCGACGCCTCCGACAAGCGCATCCCAACTAGCGTTTGTTGCACGGTGACGCTTGCCGACGACCACAGGATGATTGAGCCAGCACTCCAAGGTAGCACAAACGTGAACGCCTCCAGCACGCGCGCCTGCAGCGGCATCGCGTCGTCTTGGATAAATCCCAGCAGCCCCTCCTCCCATGCCACATACGAGGTGTTGCCCAGCAGCATCAGCCCATCGAGAAAGGAGAGGAGCCGCAGTGCCAGCAGAGCCAGTCGCAATCGCCGGTCACGCCAGCGTTGGATGTCCGGGTTGGGCCGCTGCCGATGCCGGGCGGATGCGTGAAGCAGAGGTTCGTTCAACATCTTTCGATAACAGTCGTGCATGCACAAGTCCACTGTTAATGCTCAACACCACAACAAGTTTGGACATGGGTCATGGCCGGCGGCATTCGAGGCGGCGGTGCGCGACGTCGGCGTTCACGATGCCTTCGGCCGACGTGCGTGCTGCTCGTCGGCTCGGTGTGCAGCCTACTAACGATGCTATGGATTTCCCGATCTAGACTACGAGCATCGCTGCCGTTTCCACCGCCGCCACCGTCGCCGGTGCTGCTGGCCGCGGCCGGTGCTGCAGACCGCCGCCACCGACCGTCGCCAGCAGCACCGCCATCACCGACGCAGCAGCGCCAGGGCACGGCGGCTGCACGGCCTTCACGCAGCAGTAGGGCCACGCACCGCGCGGGTCGACCGCCCAGCCCACCAAATGCACACGTGCGCCGCATGCAGTGCACCTCGAGCGCACAGCGCTCGATCAAGGGCGTGGAGCGTGTGCCGCTTTTGATGAGCTCGGCCCAAGCGGCCAAGCAGGCCCAGTTCCAGACGGAGACGCCGCTTCCAACGGCGGGCCTCGACCTACGGCAGCTGCCATTGTCCAGCCGACTCGACGACAACGGCTTCGGCCCAAGGAAAACCTGCGCTGTCGTCGGGGCGTCTGGCTCGGTGCTGGCAGCGCGTCACGGAGACCTCATCGATTCTCACCAGCACGTGCTGCGCATCAACCGCGTGATCCCTGGATTCGAGGCACATGTCGGTCGCCGAACCACTCTCAATCTGTTCTGGGGTCACCGCAGCCACCTGCAGCTGTGGATGCAGCAGCAGCGCCTTCTGCCGCGTGCCGAGCGCGCGCGTGGCCTGGTGGTGGCCGTCAAGGCCAAGGACGTCTCCTTCTTCTTCGAGGCGGCGGCCAACTTCTCTCGCGCCACTGCTGCCAGCACGCCACCTGCGCCGCTGCTGCTCGTCAGCGACAAAGTCTATCTCAAGGCAGTGGCGCACCTCTGCCGGGCGACCGACAACGGACGCGAGTGGCCGACCGACTGCCCGCTGATGCGGCCGTCCTCGGGGATGCTGGCCGTGGTGTTTGCGCTGCAGGCGTGTCGCAACGTCTCCCTCTTCGGGCTCAGCACCGGCGACCCATGCGCTCCGCATCACTATTTTGACGAGCCACCGTCGCCGTGCACCTCAGCGGTGCCCGAACGCTACAACCACCCGTTCCACTGGTTTGTGCGCGAGCACGAAATCTACCGCGAATGGGCGCAGACGGGCCGCCTAACAATACACTCGTAGCTTCTTACGTGTATTGCATCGTCATACGGGAATGAAGGATCTTACCCTTACCCAGGAGGTAGGAGGATTTTGGTTTTGTACATTTAGACTTAGACACATCATTTTACACACGGCTCGGCAGGACAGGAGCACCTCAGGAGCGCATCTCCTCCTCCGACGCCTGGACGCGCTTTGCAAGCGCTTCGCAAGCCGCGGCGGCCTCGGCGTCCTTGGGCTCGAGCTGCAGCAGTTCCCGCCTGATCAGCAGCTCGAGCAGCACATAGTGTGCGCGACGCGCATCGTCTGCGGCGCTGCGCAGGTGGCTCGACGCGCGCTTCTGCTGGCCGTTGGCCTGCTGGCAGCGTGCCAGCAGCCGGCTGCACTCGATGCGCACGAGCGGCTGGTTCACCAGCTTGAGCAGGCCGCTGGCCACGGCGGCCGCCTCGTCCCACCGCCGAAGCTTCGCGTACAGCAGCGCGCACGCCAGCGCCGGGTGCTGCACGCCGCACAGGTACGTGTCCCACAGGCACTCCTCCTCTGCGATCCGCACGAGCGCCTGCGGTGGCGGCAGCCACTCGGCCGCCGCCTGCATCGCCGGCGAGGCGTCGGGCAGCAGCAGCGCGCCGGTGGCGCGGCTGATGAGCGCGGCGCTCTCGGCGGACCAGCTGGCGTGCTTGGCGCCAAAGGAGCGCGCGTGCGACTGCACGGCGTTGCACATGGCCTCGAGCCACGGCCGCGTGGTGGAGGCGTCGTGCAGGAGCCACCCGTCGGGGTGCGCCTCGTAGAGGGTGCGGAAGGTCTCGAGCTGGCCGTGCGAGTAGGCGAGGGCGCGCGTGCCGCGCGACATGCACGCGATCACGCCGTAGCCCTGCGGCTTGGCCTTGCCCTTCTGCAGCAGCTTGCGGATCTTCGGCCACGACGCCGCCGAGCTGGCCCAGTCGGCGCGCGCCGCGGCGAGGTCGCCCCAGAAGAGCATCAGCAGCGACCCGCCGAAGCCCGTGCACAGCGGCTCCATGCCCGTCTTGCTCTTGACGAGCTCGTGGTGGACGTCGTACTCGTACCGCGCCAGGCACGCGCGCAGCATCTTGCCGCCCTCGCCCCACTCGGCCGCCACCTCGTAGGTGTCGGCCGCATGGATGTGCGACATGTGCGGCAGCAGCGTCAGCCGCGCGAAGCCCTCGATGGCGTCGGTGTCGTCGTGGAACGGCTTCGCCACCGAGTCGCGCGCCGCGCCTCCCGCCTTTTCCCAGATCTCGGCGCGCACGGCGACGAGCGTCGGCGGCCGCGGCGCCTTGGCGTTGTTCTCGACGACGTAGCGCAGGTAGACGTCGAAGAGGTTGCACAGGTAGATGGCGCGCTTGATGGCGGGGTCCTCCTCGCAGCCGGCCACCTGCAGCAGCAGCTCAGAGCGGCGCTTGGCCTTGCGCGCCTCGTCGGTGCCGGCCTTGATGCCGCCCGCCTTGATGAGCAGCTGCTTGATCACCTCGCCCTCGAGCCTGGCCGACTCGGCCGTCGGCGGCGACACGCGCTCCATGCACAGCCACGCCTTCCGCCGGTCGTCGCCGTTCTCGCGCAGCTGCGCCAGAGCGAGCCACAGCTGCGCCGCCCGCACCCACGCGCCCGCCGCCTCGGACTGCTCGACCGCGGCGATCATCGCCTCGGCGCCCAGCCCGGAGGCGGCGCCTCGCTTGACGTCGTCGTCCGGATGCGAGAGCACGGCGCTCAGCAGCAGCGCGTCGTCGCACAGCGCGCGCCCCTCGACCGTCGCGCCCGCGACGTGCTTGGGGAAGTGCGCGACCACGTAGCGCTTCAGCTCGGTGGGCGGCTCGGCGGCGCGGCACGCCTCGAGCAGCGCGCCGACGGCGCTGCGCTGCCTCTCCAGCATGCCGCCGTCGCCGTCGCCGTTCGACTTGACGGTCGCCACCGCGTAGCCGCGCACGATGTCGTGCTGGCTGAGGCCGCCCATCGAGCCCTGCACGAGCGAGCAGCGGAGCAGCGCGAGCAGCGCCTTGCGCACGTTGGCCGCCGCCTTGCCGCGCGCTGGCCGGACGCCCTGCTCGGGCTTGGCGTCGGCGACGATCGAGTCGGCCAGCGCGTCGAAGACGGCGGCCGGCACGACGGTGTCCTCGGGGAAGATGGCAAAGGCGAGGAAGGTGGCGAGCGTCACGCCCGTCTTGTCCTTGCCGACGCCCGAGCGGAGCGACGTGCCGATGACGCGCATCTCGATCGAGGAGACGGCGCTCGAGCCTGAGTCCATGACGTGCGTGTGCGTCTCCTTGCGCAGCGCCGCGTTGTCGTCGGCGCTCAGCTGCGGCACGATCCACTCCGTCCACTCGCCCGGCCCCTCGAACTGCTCGATCATCGAGCCCGCCATGTACAGCAGCAGCGGCAGCCGGCCGCACAGCTCGACCGCCTCGAGCGCCGCGGCGGGCGGGCTGGGTATGAGCTCGTGCTTCTGCGCGACGCGCAGCAGCAGCGCCACCGCCTCCTGCTGCTCCATCAGCCCCACGTTGAGCTCGACGGCGGCGCGCAGCACGTTGGTGACGCGCGTCGAGACGAGACAGCACGACGACGTCGCCTCGTCGAGCGCGCACAGCGCCGCCGCGTGGTCCGACTGCCACACGTCGTCGAGGACGAGCAGCACGTCGCGCTGCGCGAGCTGCTGCTGCAGCGCCGCGCGCAGGTCGGCGTCGGCGACGCCGCTCGCGCTGCCGCCAAACTGCTCGAGCGTGGAGCGCAGGCACGCGGGGAGGTCGGGCTTCTCGCTCACCGTCACCCACGCCGCCACCTCGAAGGCGCCGAGCATGTCGACGTCGCGCACGAGCGCCGTCGCGAGCACGGTCTTGCCGGCGCCGCCCGTGCCGCGCAGCGACAGCTTGCGGCAGCCGCGGAAGTCGCGCGAGAGCGAGAGGTGCTTCGCCTCGTGCAGCAGCGCGAGGCGCGACGGCGTGCGCTCCTCGTACCCCTCGGGCAGCTGTGGCGCGAGCGCCGGCACGCTCGCCCCCTCCCGCACGGCGGCGCCCTCGGGAACCGACACCGACATGGACGACCGAGACGTCGAGGCGCCGGGGATGTTCGCGCCGTCGGCGGCGCCGTCGCCGTCGTAGCGGAGGGGGCGGTCGCGCTGCGCCAGCCACGCCTCGAGCGAGCCGTCCAGCTGCGGCGGCGCCGCGCATGCGTCGCGCAGCGCATCGAGCACTGCGGCGCAGAGAGGCTCCATTGCGGCCGCGCCGCTCTCGCTGCTCACGACGGGCGTGAGCGTCGGCACGACAACACTGAGCTTCCACGCCGAGTCGAGCAGGTTGCGCTTCGTCCGTCGAAGGACCGCCGCCTCCGCGCTCGCGAGCCGCGAGTCCAGTCGCGCCAGGAAGGCGGCCGTCGGCACCACCTCGTGACTCGGCAGCTGGACCGCAACAATGGGTATTTTGGCGTCGATCGCTGCCAGCACCGGCATCAGCTCGGTGGCCTTGTGCAGCACGCCCTCGGAGCAGACGAGCACCAGCGTCGAATCAGGCTTCTTCACGAGAGCCTCTAGCTTGGCAAGGTCGTGATGCCATGATGCTGCCATGACAACCTCGCCCGCCAGCTCTCGCGAAAGCAGCGTCTGCAGCTCGGACGCCTCCGAGGCTGCTGTGTCCACGTTGTGGACGATGACCGCATTCGACGGCAGGACATAAACGGGGGACGCGCTGCGAGGCCTCTCACGTGAAGCCTCGGATGGTGGTGCATCGTTCCCCGTGGTATCGGCATCCTGCAGCAGCGCCCGTCGCTTCCGCAGGGCCAAGTAGGCGGCGAGCAGCGCAGCCGCCAGGACGAGTAGTGTGCCCACACGACGCCCGCTAGCACGACGAGTTCGATAGGCTAGGACGGCCGCGGCGCACGCTGTTAGCGCGATTTGCTGCGAATCGACCTTCATGCCAGCGCGGTCTCTCGGTGCGTGCCAGAGCTAGCCTGCGAACCTTGCGCGAGGGTCCAGGAATGGATGCGCCCAGCGTGCCGCGCTCGCCCGTTGCGCGTGCCATGGCGCGTGCCCTTACCTTCTCGAAAGAGGAGACGTCTGAACCACACATGCCACTCATTGAACCGCGGGTGTGCTGCGCGCATGCCATGCATTTGAGACGCGAGGTCATGACGCTTTAGAGGATTGAGAGCTGGCGGCCTCCTCAGACATGCACGCGCGCAGCTTGCAGTCGAGCAGGTTATTGGCGTCGTCGTACAGCTGGTACTCGGCCCTGAGCGAGGGGTCGTCGCGCATGCGGCGGAGCGTCTCGGCCGACGGCGGCGCATGGCCGCTCGCCGACGCGCCCGCGGGCTCGACGTGCTGGGTCGCCCAGTAGTCGGCGTCCATCGGCCCAAAGTAGTCGGGCAGCAGCCGCTGCAGCAGCTGCAGCGAGTCGGACAGCCGCTCGAGCACGCCCACCCACAGGTACTCGTCGCGCAGGTTGGCGCGCGCGCGCTCGAGCCGCTGCTCGATCGGCTGCTCCGGCGCGCACTCGTGCGAGGTGCCGCACAGGAAGTCGACGCCGACCGTCCCGCCCATCGCGTCGGCCGGGAAGAGCTGCGCGCACGCGCCCAGGTCGTCCCAGCACGAGTTGATGTCGGCGCTGCAGAGCGCGTCGCTCTTCCGATGCCAGTCGCCCTTGCACCACTCGTCCTCGATCTCGAGCTCCAAGATGTCTGTAACCAGCCCCCCGAGCGACGGTGTGTCGCTCTTCTTCGTCGAGTTGTACGAGGGGCGCTGGTTGCAGATGCAGTCGCGCGCAAAGTAGAACGAGCTCGTGCGCAGCAGCCCCGGCTCGCGGAGCAGGTTGATGTAGTAGAGCGGCCGCCCGTCGTGCGGGACCTGGGTCGGGTCGAGGAAGTGCACGTGGCGCTCGTACATCGCGCGGTGCGCCGGCGCGGTCCGGAGCATGCCCGAGAGGAGCCCGTACGACCGCGCGGGCCCTGGGTTCCATCGCGTGTTGTCAAAGTCCTCCGGATTGTTGGCCTGGTAGAAGTTGAAGGCGTTGCGCTCCTCGCCGTGGCTGTTTTCCGGATAGCCGTCGCGCTTGCTCGCGTTGTCGATGTAGTTGAGCATCGTCGTCGACCCGCACTTGGGCACCCTGCGAGGTGAGGGTGGAACGGTGGGAAGGTGCGGACGGGGTCATGGCGGAGCGGGGTTGTACGGGGATGGGCTGTCGAGCCGCACCGGTTGTAGAAGACGACCGTGTCGCTGCCGCGCGTCACCCAGCAGCGGCACGAGCCCGAGTCCGACGCGATCGGCTGGAGCGCCGTGTCGGGAAGAGACGCAGCCGATGTCGAGGCGAGCGCCAACATGGTTTTTGTGTCGCAGAGAGGAGGCGCAGAACCTCAAATAGGCAGGTGAGTGGGGGCAAACCAGCGGAACCGACTGCACTGACCGGCAGCTTAATGCCGCGTTTCAGAAGTGGGATCGGCACGTGGGTACCGGCGCGTAGCGCCCTGCGCGTAGCGCCCTGCGCGTAGCGCGGCGCGTAGCGCCTTGCGCCGCGTAGCGGCGCCTTATGGTGTGGACGATTTGCCGCTGGGAAAGTCGATTTCAAGCGCAAAACGCTGAATTTTTTTGATCTAAAGTATCTAAAGTATCTAAAGTATCTAACAAATGATGCGGCTATGATGGCGCTTTGGCTTGCTGCCCAAAGCGGACAAGCAAAACCAACGCACGCGGGCGGATTTTCTTTCTAGCTTGGCACCAACTAAACGCTATCGCCGCACGTTCACCACGGCGGCCTCCTCGCCCCACGAGTTGCAGATTGGTATTCGCGCTTCCACCTCGAACGCCTCGTGCTGCAGCGGCGTCGAGAGCGTCACCACACGGCTGCCTGGCCGGAGAGTGGCCGCCGCCTTCGCGGCGAAGCGCGCCATGAACTCGTCGTCGAACAGCGTCGTGGTCATGTACACGAGATCCGCATCGGCCATGGCGTTGTCGCCATCGGTCAGCAGGTCGCCGCAGCGCACGGCACAGGGAGGCAGCGGCAACGGCAGCGACGTCGCTGGTGACTGTTCTTCCTGGTCCTGCGCCAGCAGTGAGCGCACAGCGGCCTCGGCGACAGCATGCAGCCTCGGCAGCAGCTCGACGCCGACGACACGCGCGACACGTCCGCGCGCCTCGCCAGCTGCGGCCAGCAGCGCAAACGCCACGACGACGTTACCGATGCCCGATCCCAGGTCGACGATGTGGGCGCCACCGGGCCGCGTGTCGCCGCTGCATCTGCACTCGTAGACGCTCAGGTCCACACCACGCAATATGCGCCAGACCGACTCGATCGCCGTCTCACCATACGCTAAGCCGCTGCTCTGGGAGGCCTTGTAGGCCGGGACATCCGCAGCACTCGCCTTGAGCGCCTCCTTCATCGTGATGCAGCCAAACAGCGCGTGGTAGCAAGGCCTCACCAGCGCGAGCGCCGGCACACGGTCTGGGTCGCCAAAGAAGCGCTCGTACAGCGCCGCGTCGTCGCGCGACGCGCCGGCGGCACGCGCAGCGTCGGCCTCGGTGGCCATATTCGAAGCGCCTTACTCGTAACTCCGTGGCATGAAAAAGATGTCATGGCATGATAGATTTACTGCGCTCATCATCGCAAATTTCCATTCGAACTTGCGAAGTGCAACTCAGAATCTCGAAATTTGCGAGGATTTCGCTCAATTGCACCGCTATTCCCCCCTTATACCCAACAGGTGCTCATGCACGACTTGCGCATAGCAGTTGCAGAAGTCAAGAAAAAGAACAAGGTCAAGAAGAAGAGCGGCTTTGCGCGCAACAAAGCGGGCCCGAGCCGGAGGTGAGGGGGGTAGGCGAAAGCCAAGGGCGGGGGTTTACCCTAGGGTTACCCCTGCTACGCACCCCTCACCGACATCGATCTAGAAACCAGACCAACTTCTCCGACCTCAATCGACCTCACGACCGCTACGAGCGGGCGCCGACCCGCGGACGCCCTAGTGCAGGGTGCTGGGGTAGAAGCTGGCAAACGCGTCGCCTCAATAGCCTCAAAAAATAGTTGTACACTACAATGGATCTTCACGCGGCTTGGCCGGTGGCGGGTGTCGCTCGTCGTCGCGGGTAACTTGGCCTCCACGCGCTATGCGCTATGCCGTAGGAGCCGAGGTGTGTAGTTGAGGTAAGCTAACAGCGTTAAACCGTTAAACCGTTAAACAGCCCCCTCGTCTCCCGGAAATCGAGCCCAGCAAGTCGTTGAGACTACCCTGGAGCAGCACACGTCACCATGGCTTGCCACAACGAACCAATCTCATTCGACCTCTTTCTTTGGCGACGACGACCTCGAAGCTCAGTGGCAGAGGACTACACGCAGACAAGTTTGATGCATTTCCGGTGCATTCCCTTCAGAGCTTATGCTAGTTTAGTGAACAACCGGTTCGCGCAAGCTGCCATGTGGTGCGAGCCTGAACGCACAGGAGCCGCACAGCCAATTGGCAGCTTCCCGCGAGGCAGCCAACGAACTCGAGCATAACTCATCCTATGCACGGTGGACGGGTTGTGTGTGTGTGCCGTTTGCGTCGCATCAACTCTTGCCGAGTGCAAGCACGCGATACCAGCAGTGTCCTCTGTCCACACTGCGTGGCACGGCTGCGATGGCACCCAGCCCCTGCCAGCAGTCGCACCCTGAGTAGTCACTCTTGAGACGCTTCGTCTCAGCCCACCTGCGAAACGAATTCACAGCTCGTCCTTCTCGTCCTTCCATGGCGATTGGACCTCGATGCTGCGGTCCGGCTTGAGGTTGGCGCAGAAGCGCTGGAAGCATTTGTCGAACAGCGCTTCGTCGGGCTGTCCCTCCGCCGTCTGCGCCGCGAGGTCGCACCGTCGCAGGCAGGCGGTATAGTCGCGACGGCGCACACGCTCCTCGGCCGCCGCCGTGTCGGCGGCTGCCACGAAGACCGCCAAGAAGATCATGCCGGCGCGCGCATGCCCACACTCAAGGGACGCAATCGACGCCCGGCAGACGAGCTTGCGCAGAGATCTGTTTGTCGCCATGCCGCTCTCGGTGGTCTCGATATTGACGGCCGGCGCGCTGCTGGGCCCTGCTGGGGTGCTGAGGCCGGAAAGCATCCGCCCCGTGGTCACGCATGGCCCGCCCGGGCCGAGGCTCGAGATGTGCGCTTCAGCCGACGAGCGCAGCGGGCGCCGCTTTGCGGCAGTCCTGAGGCCGCTGCGCAAGGCGAGTGTGTCGGTGGCGACAGCGGTGCTCCTCACGGTCGCCGGACCGCGTGGCAGCGCACGTGCTGCGGAGCAGCTCGATCTGCAGCCGCCGCGCGCGACCACGAGCCGACCAGTTGCCAGCGAGCCCCCGCTGGCGCTCATCAGCCCCACGAAGGCCCGCTCGCGCAAAAAGTCGAAGGCGCCGGCGCGGCCGACGAAGCCGAACGAGATCAGCTTTGACGCGGCACTGCCGCGGAGAATGGCGCGCCAGTTCACCTCGGAGAAGTTCATCTTCAGCGACTCGCTGACGTCGCGCTCGCCGCTGCAGGAGGAGCTCGAGGAGCTCGACATGCTCCAGGACGAGAGGTCGTCGGAGGGGCAGCTGCGGGGCGTCGTGACCTTCGGCGGCTCGGTGGGCCTGCTGTACGGCATCGGCAAGGGGCTGCAGTCGGTTGAGCGCTACTTCCGCAATCAGGAGAAGCGCGACATCGCGGAGGAGATGGAGCTGACCGGCCAGTACATCTCCTTCGACGCGGGCGACGTCGAGGGCGCCGTCGACCCGAAGACGGGCAAGAACATCACGGTGGCAAAGGGCGAGGCGTCGGCGCTCGGTGGCGAGGCGGCCAAGGTGTCGCGCGACGCCGAGGGCGAGATCCAGGAGAAGCAGCTGCCGTGGCTCCTGCGCGTGCTGGGCGCCACCAACGCGGACGACGACTTCTGGGAGCCGGCGAGCAAGGCGACGCCGTCCACGCCCAAGCCGAGCGATGGCACCGGCGGTGCCGACGACGGCAGCGCCGACGGCGGCGGCGGTGTTGACGGCGTGGACGACACGGATGGCGGCGGAGAGGGCGACGACGGCGACTCGGAGGGCCTCGACACGCTCGACGACCTGCTGGGCTGATGAGAGCCAGCGGCTCGCGAGCTCGCGACGCACGAGATATCCGCATTTTCTAAAATCGAGAGGGGTAACATCAACACACGAAAAAAGCCGCTGGAGTGGAACTTGGCCAAACGCCCCGGGCAAAAACCTTTTTGTCAGCTGCGCCGTGTTCCGCCATGGCCGAGCAGGGGTCGGAGTCGACATTGACTCGTCTCGACGCCGACGAGCTGCACGAAGCATCCGTACCTGCAATGTTCGTCAACGGCGTGATCCTCCCGACGGACGCCACCTCAAAAGACAAGCGGGACGCGCATCTCTCCTCCTCGGAAATCTCATGGCGCTCACACGCGGCGGCTGAGAAAGCGAGGCACGTGAGGACCAAGGAAGTCATCAAGAAGCAGCTCGAATCGTATGAGCGCGGTATCATAAATCCGCGCACAAACCCATACGTGCCGTTTTGGGATACCGCGACGTTCCTCTGCCTGATGTTCACGGCCATCATCACGCCGTTCGAGGTGTGCCTAATCCAGGAGCCGGGCTGGATCTGGAGCGTTGTGAACTGGGTGGTGAACGCCTTCTTCATTGCTGACATGATCCTGCAGTTCTTCCTAGCCTACCAGGAGAGCCCAAAGAAGGGCTCACGCTGGGTCGTCCACCGCCCGGCCATCATTCGTCACTACGTGCGCACGTGGTTCTTCCTCGACTTGTTTTCGTCCATCGACTTCCAGCTGATCGGCAACGCCATACTGAGCCAGTATGAAGGAAACGACGACTCCGTCGGCAACGGCACAGATCCGACCCAGGACTCGACCAACCTGCTCCGCTTGATCCGCGGCATCCGGCTTGTGCGTCTCGTAAAGCTGCTGCGCATCCTGCGTGCGTCGCGAATCATTGCTCGCTGGCAGAACTTCGTCGGCCTCTCGTTTGCACAGCTTTCGATGATCAAGTTCGCAGTGATCACAGTCTTCCTGGTGCACCTGCTCGCGTGCTTCTGGGCGTACTGGGGCATCAACTGGAAGAAAGATGATGACGACCTGATCCACGAGACGTCGTGGGTCATTGCGGGCGGCTTCGAGCCATGGATCGAGGACTCGCCGGTTTCGCTTTACACGGTTGCCTTCTACGTGGCCGTCGTGGCGATGTTCGGAGGAGTTGGCTCGATCGTGCCGCACAACTACTACGAGTACATGGCCATCACAATCATGATGGTCTTTGGCTCGTTCGTGTGGGCGTGGGTGATCGGCTCGCTGTGCGGCATCCTCGCGACGCTCAACCCGCACGCCACCAACTTCCGCAACACAATGGACGAGCTGAACTACTTCATGCACGAGAGTGGCTTCACTCAGGCGCACAGGGTGCGGCTCCGCGAGTTTTTCCGGCAGACGGAGGACTTTGTGCGCACCGTGGCATACAACGACCTGCTGGCCAAGATGAGCGCGCAGCTCAAGGGCGACACGGCGCTGCTGATGGGCGAGGAAACGCTGCGCAACGTGTGGTACCTGCACAGCGACAACGTCGAGAAGGAGTTCCTGGCCGTCGTGGCGCTCAACATGCACCACGCGGTCTACGAAGCGCGCGAGCTCATCCCGGTGAACGATCTGACGGTGCTGCTGAAGGGTATGACGGCGATGCGGCTGCGCATCATCACGAAGGGTGGTGTCTTTGGCGAGGATGCAATCATTGAAGATCGCCACATCGGGCTCCGTGACCTCTGCAAGGTCAACTGCCTCACATTTACGCAGGTCGTCTTCATCTCGCGTTCGACAATCTTCGATCTGGTCGAGTCCTTCCCGGCCGCCAAATCTTGGCTGCAGCGTGCCGCCAAGATCCTCACCCTGCGTGCTGGGATGAAAAAGTACTACGCCGCGTACAAGCGTGAGATTCGAAGGCGGCGCGAGGACCAGGGTCATCGGTCGAACACGCGGCACGTGGCTATGATCGCCCGCAACTCCACCCTCCAATCGATGCAGCACGAGGCGGGGCTGGCGTACAATCCGGCCAGTGATGGCCTGCGCATCAGCGAAGAGAATCTCGAGACGGAGAGGCAGAGCGCAGCCACCATCTACGCTGACCTAATGCACCAGAAGAGGATGGAGATGCTGACGGGAGTCTCGCAGCCACGCGAGGACGAGTCGAAGGACTACAGGCTGCGGCGATCGATGTCGACCATTGCTGAGAAGATCGAGAACACGCGCTATGCGGCTCAAGACCAAACGGAGCGGATCGACAATTTGACTCGGCAGCAGCAGCTCATGGACCAGAAGATGGAGCTGCAGCTGACGATGATCACGCAGCTGATCGCTTCGCAGGAGAAGCGGGACAAGCGCGATGAGAGAGGCTACGAGTCGGCTGGAACTGACACCAGCCGCTCGCCTGTCTTGCGTAGCAAAAGCTCGAAAGAGTCGGGCGACGCGCTGCACAAACACCGCGTCACCACGCACACGCGCCGCGTCAAAAAGGTCCATCAGACGGCCACTGCCGTACAACGTCTCGCCGATGGTAGCGCCCATCATGCAGCGGGCGCGTCCTCTGGTGGTGACCGTGGTCAGCTGCCTCACCGCAAGACGTTGCCCCCGTCCTCGTCGGGCGTTTCCCCCCGGGCAGCAACGGCGAACGGGGCGTACGTGATGGGCTCCGATCTGGATGCGTAAGCGATACGCGTGGTGTTATAGATTGTAGGACGTTGGTCGTTTCTCTCGGCTTCTTTCTCTCGGCGCGTGTGTTCTGATCAGATCATAAGGGAAGTAAAATCAAAAAGCTTCACACCATCAGCATGTCTTGTGCATGTCACTGTAGAGTGTAGACGACCCCCGCCCGGCCTGTTGCCGCTCCTGCGAGGCTGTCGCTCATCCGCAATCAAAATTGCGAGGCTCGCGCACGCTTGCAGCTGTGGGCGAGGCTCGCCGCCGCTGCTGCTCATGGCTTGGGACTGCCGCATTTGAAGCACGCCGATTTGGACGCGAAGACGTTCGCACTGCAGTTGGGGCACGTCCAGTCGCCTGGCCGCACGTTGCCCATCGGCCCTCCGCCCCCACCGCCACCGCCGCCCATTTGTGGCCCGCCGCCATACCCGGGGCCTCCGCCCATTGGTGGCCCGCCGCCATGCCCGGGGCCGCCGCCCATTGGCCCACCGCCGTAACCGCCGCCGCCACCCATTGGCCCGCCGCCGTACCCGCCGCCATACCCACCGGATGGGCCGCCGCCGCGCATGTCAGGGTGGTCAGGCTTGTGTGCACCGCACCTGCGCAGGCCAGGTGTTCGATCAAAGTGATGCGGCTGTGGGTCGGTATGGGGGAGACGGCGGTGGCACTGATGTGCGGCCGTGGTACTGATGTGGCTAGCGCACTTGAAGCAGCTGGTCTTGGATGCAAACACGTTGCTGCCGCAGCCCGGGCAGGGCCAATCACCCGGTCGAACGTTGCCCGATCCGCCGCCGCCGCCGCCGCCGCCCATGGCGCCTGGCCCTGCGCATGCGGAGTCGGTGCTCAGCCTATGGAGCGGAAGGGAAGGAGAGGGGCCGGCAAGGAGCGCACCGCCATAAGCGCATCCGCCACATCCGCCACCGCCACCGCCGTAGCCACCGCCACCGCCGTAGCCACCGCCACCGCCGAAGCCACCAGCACCGCCGTAGCCACCGTCACCCCCATAGCCACCGCCGCCGCCGTAGCCACCGCCCGGAGGACCGCCGGGACCGCCGCGCATGGGACCGCCGGGACCGCCTCGACCGACTGGACCACCGCCGTAGGGACTCGGGCCACCGCCGTATCCGCCGTAGCCGCCAGGAGCGCCGCCCATGGGCTTGGGAGTGCCGCACTTGAAGCACGCCGTCTTGGAGGCGAAGACGTTGTTGTTGCAGCCAGGGCACGTCCAGTCGCCAGGCCGCACGTCGCCTCCTCCTCCAGGACCAGGCGGAGGCATGCCACCTGGCGGCGGCCCGTACCCGCCCATCGGCGGTGGCGCGCCGCCGTACGAGGGACCACCGTACCCGCCGCGGAAGTTGTAGTCCCCAGGACCTCCACCCATGGGCTTGGGGCTGCCACACTTGAAGCACTCCATCTTGGAGGCAAAGACGTTGTTGTTGCAGCCAGGGCATGTCCAGTCGCCCGGCCGCACGTTGCCGCCCGATGGCGGCGGCGGCCCATCGCCATAGCCGCCGCCGTACATGGGCTGCTTGGGAGTGCCGCACTTGAAGCACGCGCTCTTCGAGGCGAAGACGTTGGCACCGCAACCCGAGCAGCTCCAGTCCCCAGGCCGCACGTCGCCACCGCCGCCCTCGGCAGCTGGGCACACAGCATGAGGCCTCCGGTGAGCTGGCGGCAGAGGTACGGAGGAGAGGCGGGATGGGGCACCTGGTACTCCTTCGCAGCCGGGTTTCGTGCTTCCGCACTTGAAGCACCTCGTCTTGGAAGCGAAGACGTTCATGCTGCATCCGGGGCACGTCCAGTCTCCCGGCCGCACGTCGCCGCCAACCGGCGCGGGCGCGTCCGGCGCGGGTCCATCGATGGCGGGCTCCGGCGAGCGCGAGCGGTCTCGCTCTCGCCTGCGATGGTCCTTCTCCCCAGGGCTGCGTGACCGACTGCGACTGCGCGACGCACGGTCGTCGGCCAGGGTCGACATGGCGTCGGGCCGTCCTCCAGCAAAAAGTATTTCTGACACACACCACCAATACCCAGCCCTAACTCCGCACGCCGATACCGGTACCGCTTGAGGTATCGCTCGGGTATCGCACGGGTATCGCACGGGTATCGCACGATTT
>Ga0209713_10000375_pt1 | contig 24851 bp, 17 predicted proteins | sample ArcOceMetagenome_3_FD_187444 | JGI IMG/M metagenome (GOLD analysis project Ga0209713, IMG submission 187444) | Marine eukaryotic phytoplankton communities from Arctic Ocean - Arctic Ocean- Svalbard ARC20M Metagenome (SPAdes) (version 2) | ecosystem: Environmental > Aquatic > Marine > Oceanic... | reverse complement strand
CAGACAAGTTTGAGCTGCGTGCTGGCTTGTGTGGCGAAGATTCGTTTGGGACACCAGAGACGCGCCATCCATCCCTTTTCGTGCTTGCGACGCACTACCTGCATCCATGCTGTCCATCTCGCTCCTCTCACCCACCGCGCTGGTGCTGCCGTCCACGACAGCCTGCCGCCTGCCTGCCGCCTCGCCGCTGCGCGTGTGCACCATCTGCATGGAGGAGCCGATCGTCAATGAGCCTAACCTCTTCACGCTCGAGGAGCAGAACGACGGCTTCGACGACGTGCGTGCGTCAATAATCGCGGCCAAGAAGGACCGTGCCAAGGCGTTGGACATGGTCAAGGAGAAGTATGGTCCTGGCTTCAAGACGGCATCGAGTTGGGCCAAGGTCCTCACGGAGGAGGTTGCCGGCGTCGAGCTGCAGGCGCCAGACCTGAAGGCGCCCGACCTGAAGATGCCAAAGATTGACATTGTTGTGCCGAAGATTGATGTTGGCAAGGTCGTGCCCGCAAAGGGAGCCAAGGACGCGCTCTTTGGCTTCCTCGATGGCGCGGCGGAGCGCAAGGCGGCGGAGAAGCAGAGGCTGGCTGATCAGAAGGCGGCGCAGGAGCGGGAAGAACGCGCTGCGAAGTCAGGCTTCTTCCGCAGGAAGTAGAGAGAGGGGTCCTGTCCGTGGACGACAACGTGCCGCACCGCGCCTCAGGTCTTTTGGCTCGCTTGCCGCCGAGGCTACTCTGACAGCTTTTGCTTCGGTTTGTACGATGCCCGTGGTCCGTGTCCGAGGGCGATGGATCGTCATACGGTCTCTCATGGGTCGCATGTCTCGAGTGCTCGTTTCAGACTACGTTTCGGTTAAGTCATGTTATTTGAATCGTGACCCTAACACCACACAGAGCGGCCGTCTCACGCCGTCGGGCTGAGCAGCGCGGTGTCGGGCAGCTCGTCGTCGGCGGGCTTGAGCTCCGTCTCGTAGAAGAGGTTGAAGTCGACACGGAAGGAGAGGAAGGCGAGGTCGAGCGAGGCGTGCTGCGAGATCTGGCGGAAGAAGTCGGCGAAGAGCTTGCGGTAGTTGGCCGCGTGCCGCTCGAGCTGCTGCTGGAAGTGGCCGTCGAGCGACGGCGCGGTGGCGGCGCTGCCGGCGGGCAGCCCGTGGTCGCCCCAGCGGCCCGCCTTGAGGTTGGCCGCGACGGCGGCCGCGTGCTGCCGCGCCGCCGCCTGCCGCTCGAGCAGCTGCAGGTAGAGGACGTCCTGCGCCTTGGCGAAGCTGAGGATGGCCTCGAAGAGGCCCTTGAGCGACGCGTAGAGCGCCTCGTCGGCCGGCCCCAGCAGCGCCTTCTGCACGACCGACGCGAGGAAGGAGCGGTGCGCCGCGAGCAGCCCGTCGAAGTCGGTCGCGGCGTCGAGCTCGGTGAGGAGCCGCTGCCACGAGCACTCGAGCACCTCGAACATCAGGTAGTACTGCAGGTTGTACACAAAGTGGATCATCTCGTTGCGCAGCAGGTGGCAGCCGTGCATGCCGCGGTCGGCGCGCAGCATGCGCAGCACGTGCGCGGCGGTGCCGTGCTTGCGCCACGTCGAGGTGAGCGAGTGCTCGACGCGCTTGAGCTTCCACAGGAAGGTGAAGACCTTGCGGTACGCCGCCATCGCGTCGGTCGTGAGCACCTCGCACACGGGCGTCCCCACGGCGTAGTCGAGCGAGAAGGCGTCCCAGCCCGAGGTGGAGGGGTCCTTGGTGAGCGAGACGTCGATGTGCTTGAGCAGCAGCTCGATCGAGTCGTCGGAGCCGGTGGCGTCGACGCCGCGCGTGGCCGAGTGGCACGAGCGCACGGCCGACTCGAGCAGCGAGAGCAGCTGGTGGCGGTGGAGCTGCGTCGACGGCCGCGAGAGCTGCGGCGCGAGGTGCTCCATCAGGTACTGCACGAAGTCGCCCTTGCCGAGCAGCAGGTACTGCTTGATGTTGGCGCAGTGCTCGCGCAGCCGGAAGCGCCCCAGCAGCAGCTCGAGCAGCCGCGCGTTCGTGCGCAGCGCCGCGCCGCGCACGAAGGTCTGCAGCTGCTCCTCCTGCCCGTACTCGAGCTGGCCGAGCCAGCCAGCGTCGTCGCCGCCGCCGCTCGCCGCCTCGCCGGGGCCACCGCCGCCGCCGCCGCCGCCGCCGCCGCCGCCGGCCGCGTCGGGAGGAGCGCCGCCCTTGGTGCCGAGCAGCGACCACTGCGCGTCGGCGCAGCTGAGGCGGATGAAGTTGATGGCCTTTCCGACGAGCAGCACCTGCTCGCCGAGGGCGCGGCTGAGGAAGCACGGCAGCATCGCCTCGACCAGCACGTACCGCTCGTGCCACAGCTTGTGGAGCGGCACCGGCCGCATCTCGACGAAGAACTCGTGGTGCGGGTCGTGCAGCTCGCCGTGCAGCACCCACCGCCGCAGCATCTCGAAGAGCGGCGAGAGCGTCTGCCGCAGCAGGTGGCGCACGTACGTCGAGACGTCGGGGTCGCCGTGCCGCTCGTGCCGGTGGATGGCGACGCTCAGCGCGCCGCCCTTGAGCGCGCCGCACGAGCGCACCAGCTGCGCCATCGTGAGCATCCGCTGCATCGGCTCGTGCGACCACACCAGCAGCTGCACGAGCGACAGCTCGCTCTGCCGCTGCGCGTCGAGCACCGCGAGCAGCTGGTACCACTCGCCCAGCTCCGCCTGCAGCGCGTGGCAGAAGGACTGCGCGACGAGGCCGCGGCTGCCGCCCGGCGCCATCAGCGCCTTGTTGTACATGTCGATCTGGCGGAAGAGCCAGCCGAGCTCGCACAGCCGCCCCACCAGCTGCCGGCACGCGCGGGGCAGGGGCATGCCCTGCGGAGGCGCGAACGCGTCGCGCTTCTCGTCCCACTTGAGCAGCGCGCCGTCGATGTTCTGCAGCACGAAGAGCACGTCGCGCACGAGCGTGCGCTCCGACGCCTCGTCCGTGCCACCCGCGGGCTTGCCGGCGGCGGGAGCCCTCTTGGTCGAGGCCGGAGGCGCCGTCGCCGGCCTCGCGGCGGGCGGCTCGTCGTCCGGCTCTGGCGCCGCGACGTGGGAGGGCTGGGCCGACGGCATCGGCAGCGCGGTGGGCGCGGTGGCGCGCGACAGCAGCGCCGCGCCAGCGCACGCCGCCATGTTGGTGCGCGGTGTCGAGTGCATCAGCGCGCAGAGCAGCTGGAGAGCGCCGGGCAGGTTGCGCAGGCCGTGGCCGCGGCCACCGAGGGCGCGCAGCTTGTCGAGCGCCTCGGAGAGCGCCAGCGCGTCGGCAGGCCGGCCCGCCTGCACGAGACGGCGGCGCGCCAGCTCCGCGCTCTGCGACTCGGTCGCGAGCCGCCCGGCGATGCGGCTGCTCAGGATGCGCATCGAGTAGCTCATCAGCCGCTGCGTGGCCTCATCCTCGTCGAGCTGAGGGACTGAGAGCTGGATGAGGTGCTGCAGGCGTGTTGCGACCGCGTCGCTGCTGCTCATCTTTTGTAGAAGACCTAGCTTTCGCGCGCAACTCGGCGCAGAAGCGAAAGTTGCGTGCGTGCGGTGGTTTGCTGGTGCTGAAAACAAAGGAGGCGTAAGAAGCGAGGCCAGACAGTCCATCCGATCTCACCCCAAGAGCGGCGGTTCCTGCCCGCCGCCCCCGCAGGGAGGGGGGCTTGCTTGCCAGCAAAGAAAGGCGCGCCTCCTTGCTCCTTCCTCGCTCGAGCTCGAGCGCAGTCATCTCAAAGAACTCGGCTTCCTCGAAAGAGCGTTCGACTTACCTATTTATGCCCCTCCCTCTGCACGCGTAACCTAGCCGTGTTTTTGGTGTCCGCTGGGTAAACCCCCCTGCCCTCGCCAAAACTTGAGTGTCGCGTCGCCGTGCCGTCCGTCGACAAAAAGCATGTCTCGCTACAAGGCCGCCGGTCGCCAGCTTGGCATCGCTGTGGACGAGGAGGACCTGGACGAGGAAGAGTCTGACGAGGGTGAGGAGGACGAGGACGTCGACGAGGAGAGCAGCGAGGAGGAGGACGACGAGGACGACGAGGACGGCACGGCCGGAGGTGACGGCGGCGCCGGGCTGAGCACGGAGGAACTCGCGGAGCTGAAGACGCGAAAGAAGCACGAGCGCCAATGGGAGGCGCAGCACTTCATCGAGCGGGTCAAGTCCGGCACCGGGACGACACTCTTCAAGACGACGCTGCTCGAGGACCTGACCTTTTTCAGCCGCGAGGAGATGCAAGCCTTTGTCAAGGGCAAGCAGTACAAGAAGCTGCTGCACGACATGAAGGTGGGCATGCGCACGCACAACGACAACCAGAAGCTCAAGCTCAAGGCGGAGGCGCGGCGGGCGCGCAGCCAGGCGAAGCGCGAGGCCAAGAAGAGGGAGAAGAGGAAACAGCAGCGCACCGGCGCGAATGAGGACGAGATCGAGCGGAAGAAGGCGGCCTTCCAGGCGAAGAAGGAAAGGAGGCTCGCTCGCAAGGCGGAGGCTGCTGCCGCTGCCACCACGTGACGAGAGAGAGCCGGTCTGTGTGTGTTGTTCTTGCGTGTTGTGTTCTCCGATCACAGTCTGTCGGTGATTTGCCGTGTTGCATGTTTGATCGCTATCTTACCGAACTAGCACGGCATCTCACGCCGAGACGCGGGACACATACAATGTCACAAGGTCGCAGCGGGCCACTCTGCAGTACAGCGAGACGACGCAGGGGGCGGCATGCCCCGACCTCGCAGCTGAGTCGCTTTCGCAGTGCTTTCGAGCCATCTGGCGCGACGTGACCGCTTCTTGAGCCGCGCTGCCCGTCGCCACGGCCTCACCGGAAGAGCCCTTCTCGCGGCGCGCTTCCGAGGCACCCTCGTGGGCCGAGCATCGCCTTACCGCTTCTGCTTGGCGGAGAACGACGAGTTCTTGAGCGAGCGCGCGATGTCCGGGGCGTCCGGGTCGGCCTTGAGGAGGGTGTGCCCGCCACCCTCCTTGCCCGAGCGCGCCGTCATCGTCGTCTCGATCCGCGCGTTGATCTGCTTGGTGATCTTGGACTGGACGTCGTACTCCCTGGCAGCCTTCGAGATGCTGCCCTTGGGCCTGATGACGGAGTTGCCGTGCTTGAGCTTCTGCTGGTCGCCACGGACCACCTTCTTCTTCGGCTGCGGCTTGTGAGCACCGCTCACCTTGGATGGCTTGAACTTTCCCTGCGCGAGTGCGTGCGCTCACAGTTAGCCGTGGCCGAAGGCATGACGGGTGGCAATTGCAGCGTTTCATCACCGGGGAGAGGCGGGCAGGCCAGCTGCGAGTGGCTGGCGTGCAGCGATGTCGAGGCGTTGGCGGCGACGCACCTGGGGCATTTTTTGGCCTAGCGGACTGGCGACGCGGAGCTCAGAAAACCAAACTTCGGCTTGCTTGCTTGCGCGAATTATAGAGCAACTGCCCTTGGTGCCATGATCGCGCTGAGCTCCGCGTTGGCCCCACTCGACAGCAGCGGGGTGGCGTGGCGGCGCTAGTTGTCGCGGGCTCGCTCGGGCTGCTGCTGCTTCGCCAGCCCGGCAAGAAGCCAGTGGCGCAGGAACCGGAGCCGACCGCAACCGGGCCCGACACCCCCGCGGCATCGGCAGCCACGGACGAGGCGGGACGCGAGCCTGAGCAGCCGCCGGTACTCGTCAGTCCACCGACGACGCCCGAGGAGGAGGAGACAGGGCGTGAGGAGCCTGAGGAGGTGGAGCGCGTGGAGCTCGAGGCGCCGACCGCCCCGAGCAAGTCTGGTGAGTTTGCGGCCGGCACGAGAGTGGAGATCCACTCGCTGCAGAAGGCCGCCGCACTCAACGGCTCGTACGGCGTTGTGCTGCGCTGCGAGGCGGGCCGCTTCGCTTTGAGAAAGGAGCTCACGCTTGCGGGCGACTCGACCAACGTTTCCGTCAAGGCGTCCAACCTGCGGGTGGCGCCGGCGCACGACCTCGCGTCCTTGCAGGCGCTGGTCGACGCGGCGCCGAATGGCACGCGGGTGACGCTGCCTCGTGGGACGGTCGCGGCGGGCGGCGCCGATGAGGCGGCCGAGGACGGTGCACCGCCACCCATCCTCGAGCTCAAGACGGCCATCGCGCTGACGGGCATGGGCAACCGAACGGGCGGCACGATCTTCGGCTTCTCCGTGTGCCTGGACCCCGAGCTGGAGGGCGAGGAGTTGGAGCTTAGCAATTTCCACATCAGCGGCGGCACGCTCGACGTCTCGCCGATGGACCTGCAGCGGCTGCGACTGACGAGGGTCTCGGTGACCGCGCCGCCGGGCGCGACCAAGCCGGCGGTGCTGCTCGACGAGATTGGCCTCTGCTCTCCCGGCGAGGAGGCGGCGCTCGAGGGCATGCGCGGCAAGGCGCCCCGCGTGCTGCTCGAGGAGTGCTGGACGCGCGGAGGCAAGGTCGGCGTGATGGTCAACGTGGTGGGCTGCACGCTGCGCGGCTGCCGCCTGCAGGGCGCGCGCACTTTCGGCGTGCACGCCAACGCCACCTTTGCCCTGGAGGGCTGCACCATCGGCCAGTGCCGCGCCGGCGGCATCTCGGCGCGCAAGGAGGTCGAGGAGCTGCGCGTCAACGGCTGCAACGAGAACCGCGTGCAGCGCGACCCGAACGACACGCAGTACAGCGGCTACGACAGGAAGGCGCATGGCTGCGTCGGCACGTGCACGTGCGCGGCCATCACCATGTTCGCGGGCTACGGCGACCCGCTCGTCAGATGGGATGACAAGGGCGGCGGTCAGTGGCGCAAGCTCGGCATGTAGGTGTGTTTATAGAGCGCTGCATGTTGTGATATAGCTCGTTTGTCACATCAGCACGTGAACTCGGCCGACACGTCCCAGCGGCTGCCAGGGGCGGCTGCGCTCACGTACTTGACAAACTTCATCGTCCCTGGCGGGCGCAGCGTCAGGTTGAGGGCGTTCGAGATCGCGTGGATCGACGTGACGCCCTCGGAGGCGTCGTCCGCACGGTACACCTCGGCCGCCTTGGCCGTGTCCTCGCCCTCGTCCGAAGCCACGTAGCACTCGAAGCCGCCGACGTCGCCGCCGGCCCACAGCCACGCCGCCTCCTTGGCCGCGGCACGCGCCGCCGCCGCGCCGCCACCGCCGCCGCCGCCGTCCGCCGGCGCCGCGGGCGGCACGAACGTGAGCGTGGCGTCGATGGTGAGCGTCGGCCGGAGCGTGCCCACGTGCGCGAGAGTGTAGTCGAGGCCGGGCCGGAAGCGCCGCACCTCCGTGCGCACCGCACTCGGCGCCGCGCCGCCCAGCAGCGCCACCAGCTGCGCAAACGGCGCCGATCGCATCAGCTTGCGCAGCGCCTGCAGCTGTGCGCCCACCGCACCCGCCGCCGCCGCCCCGTCGGCACCGTCGGCAGCCGCGCCGTCCGTGGCGGCGGCAACGGCGGCGGCGCCCGTGTGCCTCAGGTAGCGCTGCTTGTGCGGCGGGCCGACGGCGCGCCAGCCGCGTCGCTTGAGGCCGGCGGCGTAGCGCGGCGGCCCTCCCCGCCCCAGCTTGTCGCGCCTGTCGGCCTCGGCGGCGGCGGCGAGCAGCGGCGCGGCGACCTCCGGCAGCAGGAACTGGGCGAGCTGCGCCGAGCCGTGCGCCTGCAGCTGCGCGCGCACCGCGCCGAGCGCGTCCGCCTTGAGGTAGGCGGGGTTGACGAGCTTGGCCAGCGCGCGCAGCTGCTTGGGCGAGATGGCGCCGTCGGAGAGCGTCGGCAGCACGTGCGACGGCGGCTCGCCGCCTCCACCGCCGGCGGTGGGCGTGGCGGCCTGCAGCTGCGCGAGGGTGGCCATCTCTGCGGCGCGCGGCGGCGGCGTTGCGGCATGAAACCAGCCAGAGACGGAGAGGCGCGGCTCGGTGCCGAGCACCTCGGAGACGGCGTGGAACGAGACGCCCGGCTGCACCGTGAACATGAGGAGCGTGCCCCAGTCGGCGCCGACGCACACGCACGGCGCCGTCTCGGGGCAGCCCGGCCCGCCCACCTCGTCGGTGTCGTACAGCTCGAGCGCGCCGCCAAACTTGGGCTTCCACGGCTTGCCTGGCCGCGAGAGGTACAGGATGAACGAGACGCAGCGGGTGCCGATGACGTCGTCGTGGCACAGCAGGTGGCCGCCCTGCGAATACACGTTGCACGAGAGGTCGGTCTGGCCGATTAGTGGTGCGCAGCCCGTGACGCGCCGCACAAAGCCGCGAAAGGCGTCGCTGTACAGCGCCTCGCGCAGCGCGATCGTCTCGGACAGCTCGGCAGCGTGCAACGGTTCGTTAGGGTCGATGTTGGCGAGGTCGCCCGTCTGGAAGACCTTGAACAGGTCGGTCTCCTTGAAGGTGCGCCGCAGCTGTGCGAGCTCGTTGCGCACCTTGAGCAGCCGCGACTCGTCGAGCAGCCCATGCAGCTTGACATAGGTGTAGGGGTGGGCGCTCGCAAAGGACTGCTGCGCCGCGGCCGCTGCCTCCGCGCCGAGGACGTCTGCGTTGAAGAAGGCGGGTGGCGCGGTATCACGAGGCGCAGCCGGCTTCGTCTTGGGCTTGAGCAGCTTCTTCTTGGGCTTCTGGATCGCCGATTTCATCGTCAAGGCCACGCTGAAGGACTTCGTCGCGTTCGCCACGGCCCGCCACAGCATACTTTTATGCAAATACTGGCTTAATGGCGAAGCGCGCGTTCGCCTGCTCCTGCTGCCTTGACCTAGGCTTTCCCATCTCCGAGGACAGCGCCGTGCTGTGGCCGACCTGCAGCCCACTCGCTCGCGAGGTCATCAAGGCGCCGGAGACCACGGAGGGTCCAGGCGCTCGGTCGAAGCAATCCTTTACGCTCAACGGTGGCACCGGCACTCACATCGACGCGCCCGCGCACTTTGTGGCTGGTGGTAGAACCGTCGACCAGCTGCAGCCGAGCGAGCTTGCCGCTGTGCCACTCGCTGTCGTCGACTGCAGAGCGGAGGCTGCCGCCTCGGCGGACCTGCTGCTCAGCGCGGCGGCAATCGAGGCAGACGAGGCGCAGCACGGTCCGATTCCAGAGGGCGCACTCGTGTGTGTGCGGACGGGCTGGGCCGTGGCGCATTTCGAATCACGCGAAGGCTACTGCAACATGTGCGACCCAGAGGACATCGATACTGGCATCAATCTCCCGCGAATGCACTTCCCGGGCGTGTCGAAGGAGGCGGCAGCCTTCCTGGTCGAGCAACGACGAGCAGTCGGAGTCGGGATAGACACGCTCTCGCCCGACGGCGGAGACGGTGGCGCGCGTGGTTTCCCTGCGCACCATGTCATCCTCGGTGCCGACCGCTTCATCTTGGAAAATCTGCGGCTGGACGCATCGCTGCCAGCCAGGGGTGCGATCGCCTTTGTCTCTCCACTGAACATTGTGGGCGCGCCTGAGACACCAGCACGAGTGTGGGCTGTGGTTCCGTGAAGACATAGATGTGCCCTTAGCAACACCAGGCCACCACACACACCATGCTTTTACATTCTCTCAACTCTCAGTCAGCCGCGAGCTTCAGCGGTGCCATGGCTTCGAGCTTCAGCACCAACCGAAGCACAGGGAAGCCACACAGGAGCGTGTAGCCCACCCAGAGCACGGCGCCTTTTGTGTCGCACGAGCGCCGCAGCTTTTCGCCCAATAGGAGCATCGCGCAGTAGCTCGCCTCCACGATGTGTGCGATGACTGCGGCGTACCATACCAGCCAGCCAGCGTCACGGCCGCCCACGAGCCGGAGTAGTTGCTCGCCGATTTCCGAAGGATATTCCAGGATAAGCCGCAGCGTCGCCATGCCGATCATCGCCAGCAGCGATACTGGCTGAAGCAGCACGGTCAAGGGAGGCGCGAGCCCGAACGAGGCCACCCTCTCGCGAGCGTCTGCCACAGCGCGTAGCGGTGGCCGGAGAGGCAGGGCCACCAGCTGAGTCGAACAGACGTCGCCGGAGCAGGTGACCACGTTGAGCTCCAGCCTATCCGCAGCGACCGCCTTCAGCCGCGCCTGCGTCACCCCGAGCCCCACATGCCGCCAGGCAGCGGCGAGCAGTGTCGCCGCGTCCTTCTCGTTGATGGCCTGTGATACCTCCTTCGAGCTCGGCAACTCGCCGGAGGACGCGCGGTCGCGATCTGGCGTGAGCTGTGCCATCTCGTGAAGCAAGAAGAAGAGATTAGGCTGTAAACGGAACTACTTCGAACGAAGTCCTGAATGCTTTCGCATGCGCGGCAATGCCGCTACCCGACGCGGAGCTCGTGTCCCCATGCTCACCGGCAGCGACCATCCCACCGCTGCTCTCAGTGGTTTGGGAACGTACCGTCGGGGCGATGGCACGGGCTCAGCGATGGGCGAGACGGCTGGCCGACGACAGTGCAATGGACGCGCCGTGGGCCCTGTACCTGCAATCCGTGTACGGGACCGTCCCATCCAAGCCATTCGACCTGAGGACGCTGCGCTGGTTCTGGTGGTGGGCTCCAGGAGCGTCCAACCTCACGCGGACCGAGGTCCCGGTATGGCGGGCCTTGCTCAGTGGGGAGCCATTTGTCCCTGGGCTTTGGCTGGAGCGACACATCGCGCAAGGCGGCTTCTTCCTGCAGGCGTTGCAGACAGGACCAGCCCCAGTGGCAGGCCATGCCGATGGCAGCGTCGTCGAGGTCATGCGCACGGCGCATCCAACGGGCGAGGCACCGGGCACCTCCGCGGTCTTTGGGCCCGAGGCGGCGAGCCGATCGCAGGTCTGGTATTGGCACGCGCCAGGTAGCGGCATTGGGCTCAAGCTCGGCAGAACACTCGCAACGCCGAATCGGAGCGAGCTTCTCCGCGTGCTCAAGCGGCAGCTGTACACATTGCCGCTGACAGTGCGCCCGACTTCGGTGCCAAACCACATGGCGATGAGGATCTGCGGTGGCTGCACCGCCGAAGCATGGCTTCGCTTCGATGTGCTCGCCAATACGAGTGGCCCCGTGGAGGAGATGTGTCACTTCGTACGCCTTGCGGATTTCGATACGGTGCAGCTGTACGCTGCCTTTGGTGGGCAGCGCTTCGAGATCATCGACTGTCGTCGGGCTGGCCCGGCAGTCCGTTCGCCGTGGCTTGCCGCCTGCCCGCCGCCTGAGGCCCTCACTCACCTCGTGAGGATGTCGGGAGTGCACGACACCGGAACTGAAGGCCGGCAGCCATGCGACTGCTCAGCCGATAGAGCATTTCTCAACTGCGGCGGCTGCGCACAAGCTGCGCCGGCGAGACGCACGACCGCGAGGGGCAAGTCGAAATGGACGGCGATTCTGGCACCGACGCGCCAGGAACTCGACAACTTCACGGCCGAGTACTTTGGTGCGCGGGATTCTGGCGCATAGATTGGAGCTAGCCGAATAGATTCTACATTCTACCGTGATTATACTATGATTACTGACTCTTCGACGACACCCTTGCTCGGTGCGACAAACCACGGCACCATTGGTGCGCGTTTCTCCTTGCGCAGGACGGTCCAGTCGGCCCGGCGTCCCGTGCCCTCCCAAGGCAGAGCCCCCACACTCACCGCAGGCGTCGACGTCTCGCTGCCACCGGCGTCGCCCTCGCCTGCTGGTACGTGCCGCTGCTGAGGCTCCTGTCTGGTGCCTGAACCGTCGATGGCCTCGGAGGCGCCCGCCGGCTTCTCGGTGACGACGATGGTCGCCTGCGTGAAGCCCAGCGGGCACGGGCGCTCGCACATGGCGCGCAGCCCGGCGTCGGCGAGCGCCTCGCGCAGCGGCGGCATGCGCTCGTCGCCCATCAGCAGCACGGCACGGCCGCCAGGGCGCAGCACGCGGACCATCTCCTTGATACACGCGCCAAGCGTGCCGCCCCGCGATGTGTCGAGCTTGTGGCCAAAGCGGCCCTCGCACTCAAACGGCAGGTCGCACAGGATTGCGGCGCACGCACCCGCCGCGAATGGCAGCTGCGAGGCATCGCCGCGCATGAGCGAGAGCCGTGCGGCGACTCGCGGCGGCACCGCTGCGTGGTTGGCGATGGCGGCTTCAAGCTGCGCGTCGGCGGCGTCAAAGCCGGCGGCGACGCAGAGCGGATGAGCGTCGAGCGCCTCGAAGAGCAGGCTGGCCTTGCCGCACATCGGATCCAATATGAGTCCGCCGGGCGGCAGCTCGCCAAGCGAGCGCACCATCGCCCACGCCACGTGCGGGTCGAGCCCGCCACGCGTGCGGCACTCAACCGAGTCCAAGCGGCGCAGCAGCGCGAGTGAGACGTGCAGCCCCTCGTCATTTAGCGAGACGGTCACCTCGAGCGAAGGCGAAGTCAGATCGACGCGCCAGCCAAAGTGCGAATGCAGCGCGCCGCCCAGCTCGGTGCCCAGCTGCAGGCTGCCGACACTCTGTTTGAAGCGGCGGCCGCGGCGAGTGGCGACCACAGCGAACGAGAGGCTCGACAGCCCTGGGTGGAGTTGGCGATGCGCGGCAAGTGCGGCAGGCCAGCCTGGAGCCTCCGCTACGAGTGTCCTGAGCGCCGGGAGGACCGCCGCCTCGTCGTCTGGCAAGCTAGTGGCTGGCAAGCAGCACACCACCGCATATATGCGCTCAGGAAGCGTGAGCGCCGCCAGCGTGGGAGCCGCCGACGCCGGCGCATCGCACGTCACACCGCGAGACGCCGCCTTGCCGTGGCGGACGCTTGCAGCCAACGGCTTTGGGAGGAAGGCCACCAGCTCGGTCGCACACTGCTTTTGAGGGACGTTGTTGGCGGTGAGCATGTACTTCACCGTCGGGTCGTCAGTTGTCGGCTCCATGGATCTCAGATAAACGCAGCTGCGTTAGCAAGGCTGGCGCCCGTGAGTGTCGCCGAGTGGGCGCGAGGCAAGTCCGCAGAGGCTTCATCACCTAACCCGGCAAACACCAAAGGCACCAAAATCTCCTCTTCCCTTTTCCTCCTCGATTAGAACGTTTGCACGGAGGCCTAAAACAGGAGCATCAGGGTGATGTTCCCCCTTCCCGATCGCGGGCTTCTAATAATTACCTTACCCTGGTTCGTAGTGGGTTCCTAACCCCACCTACCTGAGGCGCGCTGCGCTACGCGTGTCGCCCGAGCCTCGCAGAAATTTGTAAAATAGCTCTTTGGTCCCCAGCTAGCGCTAGTCTCCAGCTATAGGCCCAGAAGAGGCCACGGCGGTGCATGCCGCATACTCTTTGCGCAGTGGCGTGCACGCTGCGCTAACTCTGTGCTAGCTCCACACAGTGTACTCTGCGCGCTACCCACCCTGTGCTAACCTCGCTACGCAGCGCATGGACTTTGCCAAGCTGATGGCCGTGCCCTCGGCCGCCGAGAAGGCAGCGAGCGACGCTGTGCATCGCGCCGCGAAGGATTTCAAAGCGTCGGGCGAGGCGGTGGCGGCGTCGAGGGCAGCGCTGACGAGAAGGCGAGAGGAGGCAGCGACAGCAGATGCAGGCATCGTAGAGGCGCAGAAGGCGGCCGAGAAGCTGATCGCTGATGCCAAGACAGTGGCGTGCGTGGCGCGAGCTGCGTTCGAAAAGGCGGAGGCTGACTATGGGAGGGCCCAGGCTGCGCACCGCGAGGCCAAGGACCAGGTCGAGGCCAAGCAGCAGGCGCTGGTGACGGCAAAGGCCAAGCAGCGCGCGCGGGAGGCAGCGGCCATCGACAAGGAGAAGGCCAACGCTAAGAAGCAGTCGCGGGAGGACCCGCCCGTGGAGTCGGACAGCGGCGTCGGCACGGCCACGGTGGCCGGTTCGTCTGAGACCGTGGATGCAGTACCTTCGCCAAGCAACAGTACATCATCCTCCTCGTGCGGAGACTCGAGCCCGGCGCCAGGCCCTCATGAACAGCCAGGACGTGATCGTTTTGTGACCAAGGCGGCCATGAAGAAGGCAAAGGAGCGTGCAGCGAAGGAGGAGGCGGCGGCAGAGGAGGCACGGAAGCTGCAGAGAAAGGAGGCGAAGAAGGAACGCCGGCAGGCGGAAGCAACCGCCAAGGAGCTAGCTGACGCAGCAGCCAAGGAGGCGGAGAGAGAACGCCGCGCAGCCGCCAAGGAGGCGAGGAGAACAAGGCCTGCCACAATCCGAATCCAATGCGCAGCACGCCGATTCAACGCCCGTCGCCGTCGCGCTGAGCTGCACAGCCGGACGCTGCAGTCGAAGCGATTTGCTGCGGTGCGGAGGTGGAGGCAGATGCTTCTTGGCCTTTTTCGGGACGTGGAAGGGCTCCGCCGTCTGCTTCTGGCGGCGAACTCGGCTGCCAAGAAGCCAGCAGCCCCGACTGAGGAGGCACGAAGGAGCCGACCCACCACTCTCAAGGAGGCTCTGCAGGACGGCAACTGGACCCACGTCCGTGGCGTCAACCATAATCTGTACAAGCGCAAGGCGGAGATCGACGGGCAAATTGTGACGCAGATTACCACGCTGGCCAAGACGCCGTCAGATCATCGTTCACTCCCCAACCAACTCGCAAAGATGAGAGGCAAGCTCGAGGAAGGCGTCACGCAGTCGTTCTCTTTCAACTGCACTGAGGAGGACCGCCGCGCTGCCCAAGACGAGGCAGATCGACTGCGGCGTGATTCGGCTGTCTCCGCAGACGCCTGGACCGACGAAGACGCGGCCTCGCCCAAGGTGCTCATTGTGCACGCTACCTATCTGGCCTTGCAGAAGAGTATGGCTGACTTCTGTTGGACGTACACGCAGCGGAGGCGTGCCCTCAAGATTCTCGTGGCGGAGCTGGAGACGCTCCAGGCTCTTGAAGCCAGACCGGCACAAAAAGTACCGACGCCGGAGGAACAGAGGCAGTGCATGGAGCTGCCGACGTGCCGACTGGAGGACAAGATTAAGTGGCTGCGCAAGGAGCTGGCGCTCATGATTGATCGCGGCCAGCTGACAGCTGACGAGAAGCGGCTGCTTGCAGAGGAATGGCAGCACAAGCTCTCGGACGAGGAGGCGAAGCGGACCGGAGCCAGTTCCAGGGCCGCTGAGTTGCTACGCGAAAAGCTCGAGACATTGCGCAATTCGGAGCCCTTCGTATGGAAACCCAAGCGCGCGAAAGAGATTGAGACCTTCGAGCGGATGCTTGCCGAGCTTGCCGAGCTCGAGTCGTCAAAGGTGCCAGTGCCGGTCGAAGAATTGGAAAAGCTGTACGCGAAGCCCAGGCTGCTTGCTAAGCTGGCAGAGCTGAAGGCTGCGAGCCGTGGGTGGTTTGCGGAGGACATCGAAACGGACGGGCAGCGTTGTTGATTGTGTATAGACGGTACGGTACTTTACATGGTGACACCAAAGCGAACCGAGGCGCGAAGGCTAGGCACGATACAGGAAAATCCTTAGCCAGCACTCAAACCAAACTGTCCACCCTGAACTAGAGCACGCCCGCCCTGCACCCTCACCCTGGCTACACGCTCCATAGCCACCGTGAGACAGGCTTCAGCTAAGCTCGAAGCCGCAGCCGGCCTCGATTGCGTACTTGAGCTTGTCGCGCAGAGTCTCGTACGAGTCATACGGCGGCAGCTTGAGCAGGTTCATGCAGGTGGCCGAGGTGGGCATGCGGTCGACGTCGTGCGCCTTGTGGATGCAGAACATCGGCTGTTGGTACCTGAAGCCGAGCAGCGGCGGCCGCGAGCACGACGAGACGAACTTGAGCGTCGCGGCGCGGCTCGGCGCGTCGAACTCGCGCAGCGCCTGCCAGAACCACAGGATGGTCGGGTGGTCGGCGTGGAAGCCGCCCGAGTAGTTGGCGTGCGCCTGCCAGTCGTCGACGTCGAGCGGCGCGTCGGAGCCGCCGAGGACCAGCTGCAGCTCGGCGGGCGAGAACATGTTGATCCACGTCGGCGGCACGACGGTGCCGAAGCCGCGCATGAAGGCGGAGGTGGCGCGCCAGATCTGCGCGTTGAGCCGGTAGCGCGCCACGCAGAAGATGTACTCGAGCCGGTTGGCGCGCGTGACGGCGACGTCGGCGCCGCGCGGCTTGAGCTCGACCTGGCGGCGCTGCGCCGGCGGCACGTCGTCCGAGGTGAACTCCTCGACGGCAAAGTTGAGCGCGAGCGAGTCGAAGTCGCCGTCGAAGGTCTTGAGGAACATGAGCGACGAGAAGAGCTGCGGGTCGAGCGACGGCATATCGTTGATCGTGTTGGTGCGGCCGAGCAGCCGGTTCAGGAAGAAGCCGGCGAGCGGCAGCTCGACGAGGATCCCCTCGTACAGCGCCTTGCCCAGCACGGCGCCGAGCAGCTCGAAGAGCGGCAGCGCGTCGCGGCCGACGCGCAGGTGCGCCGCCGGGTTGGGGAAGAGCGTCCCCTCGGCGCCCGAGACGAAGAGGCCCGTCTGCGGCGAGAAGCCCTCGCGGAGCAGCTCGACGAGGAACTCCTTGGCGACGCCCTCGCCCAGCCCCGCCTCCTCGAGGCCCTCGGGCCCGATGAAGGTGACGCGCAGCGGCTGCCGCATCTGCGAGCCGAGCCCGCGCAGCTCGGCGTACGAGTCCATCAGCAGACTCTCGCGCCGGATGGTGATCACGTTTGGCGGCGGCCCGAGCATCCGCTCCGCCAGGATGGCGTCGCGGCTCGAGAGCAGCCAGTGGCGGAGGATGCGCAGCCGCGCGTCAAACGGCAGCGTGAACGGCATGTGCAGCAGCACCGACGCCACGCGGCGCGCCTCGGGCAGCTCCGAGGCCGACGCGAGGCCGCCCGCGACGCCGATGCCGCTCGGACCCGCGCCCGCGGCTGCCGCCGCGGCGGCGACCGCGGCGGCCGCGTCGTCGACGCCCTCGGACGCCACGTGCTGCAGCAGGTCGGGGTCCATGCGCGTCGCCACCGCCTCGACCGTCGTCTGGCGCGCCGCCTCGGCGAACCACGCCTCCGCGCCGCCCATGAACGGCGTGCGCCCAAAGGCCGCCGCGCGCGCGTCGCGATCGAAGAGCTGATGCAGCAGCCGCAGCAGCGAGATGCGCAGCGCTGCCGGTGGACCGCTGCTCGGCGCGGCGGCGGCGGTGGCGGCGGCGGTGGCGGCCGAGACATACACGAGCGGCTGGCGCGCGCGCTCCTGCGGCGCCTGCCAGTGCGCGGCGATCGCGCTGTCCTTGAGCGTCGTGCAGATGGCGCGGAGCGCCGTCGCGCCAAACGGCCGCTCGCCGTCGAAGAACTCGGCGTCGTCGAGCGTCACGAGGAGGTGAGAGAAGGCGGCGCAGAATGCCCACAGCACCGCGCCGCCCTCGGCGCCGTCCCACGTCCGGCGGTGCTGCTGCGCGAGCTGCCACAGCCGAGGCACCGACTCGGGCAGAAACGAGACGGCGCTGAGCGCCGCGGCAGCGCGCGCCTGAGATACACCTGCGACACGCGCGCACGACGCGGGGTGGCGCGATGCGAGGGCGGTGGGCTGGTGGGGTGGTGGGTGCCGAGTGCGGTGGGACGGAATGTGGCTGCGGGAGTGCTCGGACGGCATGACTACGCCGTCGGAGGTTATCAGCGCAGCCGAGGCAGGCGCCTCATGTGGGGTTTGCTCTTGCGTGGGAAACTGCTTCCGTGCGACCCAGGCTGCCGGTCGCATGCTCGGCCCTCACGCGTCGTGGGATTCAGGGCGGGGAGTGGGGAGGGGTGTGTGCTGCGGGTGTTGGGCGGTGGGCGGGCAAGGAGCAGCGCAGGTGGGCGTGGGTGGCGAGGCGTGCACCTCGCCGCGCGGTGCTGCCGTCGGCGGCTGCGCCCTCGGGCCCGTGGCGCAGCAGACAGAAGATGTGCGAGAGCAGCGGCACGCAGCGCAGCTCCGCGTCGGTGGCGGTGGGCGCGAGGAGCGACAGCCACAGCGCACCGATGTGCTCTGCGCCGAGCAGCTCCGCCAGCTGCGCCGTCACGGTCTCGCGCAGCGCTGCCGCGCCGTCGTCGCCTGCGCCCGTGCTAAGGCTGCCGCCCGCGCCATCGAGCTCCATCGGTGCCGCCTCCTCGTCGCTGTCCTCGGCGGGTGCACCGCGGCTGCCCGACGGCGCGCCACTGCGCGACTGCGCATGCGTGACGAATGGCGCGACGCATCCATGCAGCAGCTCAATGTACGCCGGCATTGCATCGCCCAGTGCGAGCCCGGACGACGCGTCGCGCCCGCACACGCTCACCAGATGGACGAGCGACCCGCAGAAGGCGACGAGCGGAGGCAGGCCGTCCACGACAGCGTCCGCCGCCACGTTGGGTAGCACAGGCAGCCGCGGCGCGGCAAGCGCGAGCGAGCGCAGCAGGGAAGAGAGCGCGGCAGGCGGCAGCGCGGCGCGCAGCAGAGCGTGAGGCACCCGAGAGAGCAGCCCGGGCGCGCACAGCATCTCGCGCCGGAAGCTGTCGAGGCCAGCCAACACGGCTGCGCCCAGGCTTGCAGCACCCGCGCACGATGCCATCAATTGGCGCATGCTGACGGACAGCAGCGGGCCGAGCAGCAGCGCCGAAGGCGACTCCGGCGTGGGTGGGGCGCGAACCGACTCGTGCGTCAGTGCCGGCAGTAGCGCGTGCAGCGCCGCGGCGATTGCACCGTGCAGGCCGCGCCGCCCCAGCTCCAGCAGCGAGCGTTGCGCCAGAGCGGCGACGACGGCAGCGCGCTCCGGCGCGAGCGACGCGACCCACTGCCAGCGCGAGGAGTCGGTCAGGTACAGGACGGCCTGCAGCTCGACGCCGTCGGGTGAGGCACGAGGCGGCAGCAGCCGCGGCAGACAGAGCTCGATCAGCCGCCGAGACAGGTGCTGCCAGCTACCGGCACCGCCCTCGGTCGCGCACATGAGCGTGCATGCGTTGCCAGCGGCGTCGGCAAGAGCGCTCTGCAGCAGCAGGGCCAGCAGTTGGTGCAGCCGCATCGCGTCCGTCGACTCGTTGAAGAAGAAGAGCAGGGTGCGCATCAACGCCACCGCCCTCGGTGCAAAGGGCTCGGCCAGCGCCGCGTCGAACGAGCCACGCGCCGCGGCGCGCGCACGCTTAAGGTCGAGGTGGGCCCGCGTGCAGGCTTGGATGGTCACGGCCGACCGCAACCGCTTGCGCTGGAGCTCGCGCTCCTCGCGCTCCTTCTGCGCGCGAGCCAGCAGCGCGCGCCGGTCCTGCTTCTTCGAGGCACCGCGCAGGTCGACACGGCTCGGCGCATCGTCGAACATAGGCCTTGGCGGAGGGCAGCGTTTGCCGAGCACTAAGGGCATGTAGAAGGAGGCTTCTCGACCCGCCAAGCTGGGTTGGTTTTCCGGGGGCAGCTTTCGCATAAGACAGGAGATGGTCCGTCGGCCAGGCACATATACATCGCGTAAAAACCAAACAATTTTAAATACAAAAACCGCGTATAACATAACAAAGCCCGATACCTCTCGGTCACCCTGCAGCTGCAGGAGTATCTGCACTGCTCTCGCCAGCTTTGCGCTTCTTTTTGTGCCCACTCTGCTTGCTGCCGTGCTTGCTGCCGTGCTTGCTGCGCTTGCTCCCGCCGTCGCTCCCGCTCGAGGCTCCAGGCGCCAGGTACCCGCCGTCTTGCCGGTCCACGATGACACGAGTCGTGTTGGTCGCGTCGTCGACCGTGACGCCCCGCACCGCCATCACGTGCACGCGGTGATGCTCAAAATCGGCGACGTAGACCCGCTCATGCTGAATGTCGGCGTCGACGCCCGACAGAGCACCGACGCCGGGCAGTCTGAGAGTCTGGACCGGGTTGCCAGACGGTGTGATCACCTGCACGCGCCGCCCGTGGAACTCGGAGACGTAGATCCGGCCGTGGGCGAGCGACACGTCAGAGGGCATGTCGAATTGCCCCTGCTCGGAGCCATGGCGGCCCAGCGACCGCAGAAACTTGCCACGCGTCGTGTACACCTGCAAGCGATCGTTGCCAGTGTCGGCGACGTAGACGGTCGAGCCAAGCGCGGCGACGCCAGACGGGAAGGAGAGCTCGCCCGGGCCACTGCCGCGCTTGCCAAAGGCAAAGACAAAGTTCAGCTTGGTATCGAACGTCGCGATCCGATGGTTGAGCGAGTCGGCCACGTAGAGCACGCCATTGGACAACGAGATGCCATGCGGGAACATGAGCTGGCCTGGCCCGCTGCCATACTGCCCAGCGAGGCCGAGCGGCTTGCCATTGGTGACGTTCAGCTTCTGCAGGCGATGGTTGTAGCTGTCCACCACGTAGAGCGTGGTCGGCGTCGACGGGTCGCACGCGCAGCCGGCAGGGCGGTACAGCTTGCCTGGCTCGTCTCCGAAGCCGCCAAGCACCCGGTAGTCTTTGTGAGTGTGAGGACTGGCCGGCACTCCTTTGTGCGCGAAGATGTGGATGCGGTGATTCCTTGCGTCTGAGACGCAGATGTCGCCATTGGGCAACGAGCCCACGAAGGACGCCTGGTCCAGCTGACCCGGAAAGTTCCAGCCGCCGCGGTTGTCCGGCATGGACGGAATGAACGGCCGCCCCATGGACAGCTGCCGCGCGTAGCGGATCCGGCCCTCGACGCCTAGCAGCGTCGCCCACAGCCATCGCAGCCAGCAAAGGCGCAGCATTGGTCCGCCGGAGCCAGGGCAGACCGGCGCTCCAGCACGCCGCCCAGCGCGACGGGCGATCGACACCGAAGAGGGGGCAGGGATACAGCAACGCACCAAAGGCAAAGGCACAAATGCTGACGCCACGTGTGATCAAACTTTCTTGTGAGACTCATCATGACTGCCGGGCGCAAAGTCGCAAGTGTACAACCGAGCTTCGTGCCGCTGAGGGCGTGAGGGGTAAAAAACACCTAGCTCGCCACGTGCATGCAGCAAAGAGTTGACAGGTGCCAGCGACGAGACGCTGCCAACCGTCGTCGCCCCGATGGTGGCCTCAGCCTTCTTCACGATGCTAACAGGGCTCGTGTACGCCACCACTACAACCTTCGAGGCGTGTGAGAACCTCACTTCTGGGCTAGCAACGCAGGACTACTTTGGAAGCAGTCTTGCAGCGCTCAACGGGACCTCGCTGGCAGTCGGCGCGGCGCCGACCGTGGGTGCCTCCCAACGCGGCGCGGTGCACCTGCTCACGCTGACTTCCGATGGTCATGAGCACAGTCGGACCGAGATCGACGTCTCGCAGCAGGACGGTGCTCGCTTTGGCGCGGCGCTCGCGAGCCTAACTGACTTGGACGGCGACGGGCTGCCCGAGCTCGCAGCCGGCGCCAGCGAGGTGACCGCCGCCGCTGGCGTCGACGCGCCGGGCTCGGTGTACATCCTCTTCTCCGAGACCGCGTACTCTACCAGCGAGCGCATCTCCGAGGGAGTTGGCGGCTTCTCGGCCGGGCTGGCGGACGGTGCCGGGTTCGGCAGTGCGCTCGCACAGCTGCCCGACATGGACGGCGATGGGGTCGGAGAGCTCGCCGTATCGGCGCCGCATCACCGAGAGGACGCCGAGGTTCAGATCGAGGGTGCCGTCTTCGTGCTCTACCTCTATCGCAACGGCACCGTCAAGCACCATGCCAAGCTGACCAACGGCGTGGCCAACTTCGCGCCGGCGCAGATCAAGTACTTCGCCCGCTCGCTCGCGTACGTGCCGGAGCTTGGCGGCGGCACCGCCGCCGGCGCATACGCCCTCGCGGTCGGTGGCACGCGCCACGCACTCACGTACGGCGCGATCTTCCTGCTGATTCTCTCCGCCAACGGCACCGTCTCCTCGTTTGCGGAGGTGAATCGCGAGACTGCGCCTGAGCTCGGACTCGGATCCTACGAGACGTTTGGCGACTCGATCGCCGTACTTCCCGACCTCGACTGGGACGGGGTGCCCGAGCTGGCCGTCGGCGCCAGCCGGCGCCCGTTCGGCTCGTACAAGGGTGCTGTGTACCTGCTGTACCTCGACGTCGATGGCGGCGTCAAATCGTTCCAGCGGCTCGAGGACGGCTCCGCAATGGCCGACGGATCGCAGCTGTCGCTCGCCTCGCGCTCTTTTTTCGGCTTCAGTCTTGCGGCGCTTCCGCCGACCGCGCCGCCCGGTCCGCACCAGCACGGCAACTTCACGCTGGCCATCGGCGCAGTCGGGCCCAACGACTACGCGGGCACCGTGCTGCAGCTGGCATACCGTGGCCTGCCAGCGCCGCCGGCGCCGCCTCCACTGCCATCCGCACCGCCGTCGCCGCCTCCTGCATTGCCTCCGCCCGGTCTACCGCAGTGCGAGCTGTGTGGCCACTTTGCCGCCAAGCAATTTGGCACGAGCGACTGCGAGCCATACGACGACAGCGTATCGCTCGCGGCGCAGTACCAGGTGTCCGACTCGCAGGTGTGCAGCGGCAGCTACTTCGCGCAGTGCACGAATGGAGCGTGCACGTGTGAGCAGTGCCTCGACACGTGCACCAACAGCCTCACACTCTACGCGAGTCAGGGCTATTACCCATGCTCTGGCATCGTCTACTATCCGGGGACGCAGCACTGCCAGCTCTTCGCCAGCTGCACTCACACGGATCCGACCTCCGCCGGCGGCGAACCGTTCCTCATGTTCTTCAAGCCGAGTCCTCCGCCCTTACCGCCGCCACCCTCGCCCTCGCCGCCGCCACCCTCGCCCTCGCCGCCTCCACCCTCGCCGTCGCCACCACCACCATCGCCCTCGCCGTTGCCGTCTCCACCGCCACCGCAGCCCGCAGTCTGCGAAACCTCCAGCTCGCTGGACATTCAAGCCATGTACTCCAGCACGAGCTCAGTCCACGCCAACACCGACGGCGCGGTCAACTGTTGGTGGCTTGATCGCGTCACCCTCGAGCAGCAGGGTCGCTCGTGTTCCGAGTTTCACGTGCTGATGGGCGGCGTGAGCTACTCTCCGTGCATGCCGAACCCAGATGTGTCGACACGTTGCTACCTCGATTCGAGCGTGGCTTACGATTGCTTCTTCTCGCCCTCGACGCCACCGCCGCTCGCTCCACCCAGTCCGCCCCCGCCGCTCCCGCTCGAGACGGGCGCCGTCCGGCTACGCCTCAGGCTCGACCTGGGTACGTCATCCGTGCCGTCGAGCATCAGCATCATCCTTGCGTCTGAGCTGTCGAATGTCCTCGGTGTGGGCTCTGATCGGATCAGTGAAGTCGACTACATGACCGCGGTCGATGCGGTGCAGCGCGGCTTCGTGACGTTCGACCTGGGCAACACCGGCGAGAGCGCGGCTGAGATGGAGGCGCACGTGCTGGTGCTGAGCGACGCCATGCTCCAGCTCGCGGAGCAGACAGGCCCAATGTGGTCGGAGCAGCAGCTCTCCCAGGCCAATGTCACGGAAGGCGTCAAGCAGTGGGACGAGCAGGTGGGCGCCTTTGTTGCGGTGCTGCTCTCGCCATCGCCGATGCCGCCACCGCCACCTCCCTCACCGGAGCCACCCCCACCCGATTCGCCGCCGCCGCCGCCACCCTCACCGTCTCCGCCCTCCCCATCACCGCCACCTCCCTCCCCTCCACCACCATCTCCTTCGCCGCCGCCGCCACCCTCGCCTCCCCCGCCCTCGCCTTCACCGCCACCACCATCACCGCCACCACCCTCTCCGCCGCCACCTGCACCACCACCGCCCTCCCCGCCGCCGCCGTCACCGCCACCGCCCTCGCCATCTCCTCCACCGCCCTTGCCATCACCGCCTCCGCCCTCACCGGCGCCCCCGCCACCCTTGCCCTCGCCACCCCCCCCTGTACCTAGCCCACCTCCACCCTCCCCATCTCCGCCGCCTCCGTCCCCCTCGCCGCCGCCTCCCAGCCCATCCCCGCCCCCACCGAGCCCGCCACCGCCGACGCCTTCGCCGCCACCACCCTCGCCCTCACCGCCGCCGCCTCCACCCTCGCCACCGCCTCCGTCTCCGCCACCACCAATGCCGCCTCCACCCACTCCCCCTCCGCCCACACCACCTCCACCGACACCGCCAATTCCCAGCCCACCGCCCCCAACACCGCCTCCGCCCACTCCGCCCCCGCCGATCCCTCCGCCGCCCTTTTCGCCTCCGCCACCGCCTTTGTCGCCTCCACCCCCGTCGTCACCCCCGCTTTCTCCACCTGAGCACCCTGCCGCATGCAAAACACGCACGCTCGTGAGTGTCGACTGGGTGTTCAGCAACACGAGCAGTGTTCACGCCAACACCAACTGGGTGATCAATTGCTGGTGGATCGACCGCCCACGCATCGAGGCCTCCGCGGGCTCGTGCTCAGACTTCATGGTGCACGCGGGGAACATCACATACAAGCCGTGCATGAGCAACCCCAGTATCGCCACTCGCTGCAAGCTCGACCTGGACTTTGTCTACCCTTGCCTGTACCCACCGAAGACGCCACCTCCGCCGCTGGCGCCACCACCTCTACCCCCACCACCCTTGCCCTCACCACCTCCACCCTCTCCCTTGCCGCCACCCCCCTCGCCCTCGCCGCCTCCTCCCTCACCATCACCACCGCCACCGTCTCCACCGCCTCCCTCGCCATCGCCGCCTCCATTACCGTCACCGCCACCACCCTCGCCGTCGCCACCACCTCCCTCACCATCACCGCCACCCTCTCCCTCCCCACCTCCTCCATTACCATCGCCGCCGCCACCCTCGCCAGCCCCGCCGCCACCCTCGCCCTCGCCTCCACCTCCTTCCCCGTCGCCACCACCGCCATGGCCATCACCGCCGCCACCGCAGCCCTCCGTGCCTCCACCGTGGCCTCCGGGCCATCTTGATCCTCCTCTGAGCCCGCCACAGTCGCCATCCCCACCCTCTCCTCCCCCACCCAGCCCATCTCCACCACCACCGTCACCTTCACCTCCACCGCCTCCCCCGACCCCACCGCCACCACTGCTGCCGTCACCATCGCCGCCTCCGCCATCTCCGCCCCCTCCAGGACCTTCGCCACCCCCGCCCAGACCGCCGTCTCCCTCTCCGCCACCGCCTGTCCCATCTCCGCCACCGCCACCGCCCTCACCGCCTCCGCCCATGCCCTCACCACCACCGCCGTCGCCATTGCCGCCCTCGCCCCCGCCACCGCCTCCATCGCCATC